>Ga0209201_1000174_pt1 | contig 101099 bp, 74 predicted proteins | sample AD_UKC055_MetaG_FD_184411 | JGI IMG/M metagenome (GOLD analysis project Ga0209201, IMG submission 184411) | Active sludge microbial communities of municipal wastewater-treating anaerobic digesters from USA - AD_UKC055_MetaG (SPAdes) (version 2) | ecosystem: Engineered > Bioreactor > Anaerobic >...
CCCCCGATCTGAAGGCAACAGTATTCTTTCACAACGCCGGGCAGAAACAGCTGCTCCTTCGCTATGCCAGACTGAAAATTGTCAGATGATGCCTCTTAAATTCTATTAGTAAACGCAATTTTTTGCGGAGGTACTTGTTCATATTTTTTTCGGACAAAGAGAGGGGATTAGAACCTTCCCCATCTCTTTGCGCCGAAAGGATAAATGTGTTACATTCGCCTTCGAGCAAAAAATTGAATATATGGCACACTTAACCAAAGAACAAAGGTATGTAATTTCCGCTTTACTAAAAAGGGGTTTAAAACAAAATGTGATAGCGAAGGAGTTGTGTGTATCTTGTAGCACGATCAGTCGTGAGCTTAAGCGTAACAGTGGGAAGAGAGGTGGTTACAATGCTGAGGTTGCCCATTCTTTATCCCAGGAAAGGAAGGAACGCTACTGTTACAACAGGAAGTTTACTCCTTCGGTTGAAAGACGTATTCGTAGTTATCTTGAAAACGAGCAATGGTCTCCCGAGCAGATTTGTGGTTATTGTAAAATCAACGGTATTGAAATGGTTAGTGTTGAGCGGATTTACCGGTTTATTCGTAATGATAAGCATAATGGCGGAGAACTGTATAAACACCTAAGACACAAGCTCAAACATCGTAAACGAACGCTTCAAAACAATTGTAAGGTAAGGATAAAGGACAGGGTAAGCATTGATGAAAGAGATGATAAGATTAATAACAGAGAGGTTTTTGGACACTGGGAAGGAGATCTTATTGCGGGGAAAGACCAGAAAGGATTTGCTCTTGTGATTACAGAGCGAGTGTCCAAACAGACTTTTATTGCTCATCTGCCAAAAGGAAAAGTTGCAAAAGAAGTGGCTAAGACTGTTATTAACCTGCTTTTACCGTATAAGAAATGGGTATCGTCAATAACATTCGACAATGGACTTGAATTTGCTGAACACCAAACAATAGCTCAAGGATTGAGAACCAAAATATTTTTCACCCATCCCTACTGTTCCTGGGAAAAAGGACAAGTTGAAAACATGAACAAATTAATTAGGCAGTACATTCCAAAAGACAAACCAATAACAAAAGATAATATGATGGATATAAAGACAATACAGCATAAATTAAACAGCAGGCCGAGAAAAAATCTCAATTACCAAAAACCGTTTGAAATTTTTTATAAGTTTGTAAATGGAAAAATTGCATTTGCTAGTTGAATCTACGCACTATAAATCAGTAAATTACGATTAGAAAATACTAATTTTGTCGCACTAAGGTGGTTTTATGTTATATATTCGAGTAGTTAATACTGCTTCTGGTGCACGAGCCGTACAAGTTATTTATTATAGGAACCGTAAACGTGTTATTTATAAACACATCGGTTCTGCTCATACCGATGAAGAGGTCAATGAACTTAAACGGGTTGCACAAGCGTTTATAGACACTCGTATCCCTTTTCTGCCGGGCTTTCAGGACACTAATCCTGACAGCCTTCTTCATTTAGATAAAAGCGAGTTTTTGGGTGTTTATCATACTTTTTTTCACGAGGTTTTCAGCTTGCTTATTCGAAAGTTAGGTTTCAATGACTTCTGTGTGCAGTTGTTGCTTGATTTGGTAATTATGCGGGTATTCGAGCCGGCTTCCAAGCTACGTTCAATAGAGTTACTGAACACCTATTTTGGTATAAAGCACCGTCGGCAGGCTTTTTATGATTTGGCACCATCGTGGTTGGCGTTAAAGGAGAAAGCAGAAGCGGTATGCTTGAAACACGCACGTATCAATCACGGCTTTCGCTACGAGCTGTTGTTTTATGATGTGACAACTCTGTACTTTGAGGCTTTCGAGGAAGATGAGTTGCGAAAAAAAGGTTTTTCAAAAGATAACAAGTCCGAGCAGCCACAAATTTTAGTTGCATTAATGGTAACTAAAGAAGGTTTTCCTGTCGCATACGATATATTTCCGGGCAACACGTTTGAGGGCAACACCATTCTGCCGGTGATAAAAAAGTTTATCGAAAGGCACGCCGTACAAGATTTTACCATCGTAGCTGACGCAGCGATGATAAGTTCGGAAAACATTCAATCATTTCGCGATAATAACATCAATTATATCGTTGGTGCCAGACTAGGTAACTTGTCCTCCAAGTTGTTTGACGAGCTTGACAGCTCCATTAACAGGGTAGATGGTGAAAGCGTTCGCGTTAAAACAGATAACGGTTACTTGATTTGTAGTTTTTCCTCAACCAGATACCGTAAGGATAAGCATGAAATGGAGAGACAGATTGAAAAAGCAAAGGCCGCGATAAAAACACCGGCAAGGAACAGAAGATTGAAGTTTGTCAAATCAAATAACAGTAAGATAGAATTAAACGAAGCACTTATTGAAAAAACCGGAAAATTACTCGGACTAAAAGGTTATTTCACTAATTTAGAGGAAGATATAGCAAGCAACAATACTATTATGGAACGATATGGCGAACTCTATAAGATTGAACACGCCTTCAGGATATCAAAGAACGATTTAGAGACACGGCCTGTTTTTCATTACAAGGAAGAACCGATCAAATTACATATTTTAATTTGTTTCATGGCTCTTGCTTTATCTAAGGAGATTGAATTGAAGACAGGAGTTTCAATAAGAAAATTCACAACTGAATGTAAAAAAGTCACAGATGCCAGAATACTCAACCTGATAACAAGTAAAGAGATCAGAATTAGAGCTAAGGCAAGCCAGGAAATAGAAGCTTATTTAGGAAATTTGAATTTGTCGCACTAATTCGGACAAGTCGGGAGATTGGCTTCAGGGTTAGCTATGCCGCCAGCATTCAGCCTTGTCTTCGTATTGCCATAGAATGAAAGCCCGGCTATACTGCCCCAAGAGCCATTCGAACCCAGATAGCGCCGGTAACGATAAGAACGGAATGGAATAAGCGTGATTATCGGCACTATGGCCGAAATGTGTTTTTTCATCAGTATAATAATTTCAAGGACCTACGTCGGTTATTAATCAGGTTTACTTGTTAAGTTAATGACAGTCATCATACGCACTCATCTTCGCAGATGAACAAGCAATAATGCAATGTCATTTAACTATCTATCCTTTGCAAACGTAAATAATTATTTAAATATAGAGATACGTTTCTTATATTTTTCGATACAACTTTAACATTATTTAACCTTATAGTTGCCCTGACATGGTTATTCAGTTTTGATTTTTTGGGAGTCTCAATGCGGGAAAGGGTAAAATTTAGCTGCTGTGGATTGCCGACTGCAGGACCTCGCTCAGAGTGGGGTGCGCATGAATGACAGCCTTCACATCTTCCAGTGTCGCTCCGACATTCATCGCCGTTACAAACTCATGGATAAGGTCCGATGCATGGGCGCCCATAATGTGAGCGCCTTCTATCTTGCCGTCCTCCCCGACTATCAGCTTACAATAGCCGTCGGTCTCGTCCATTGAGACCGCCTTGCCGTTGGCGCGATAGAAGGACTTAAGGCAGCGTACCTGAAGACCCTGCTCCTTGCACTGCTCCTCGGTCAGGCCCACCGAAGCAACTTCGGGCATGGTGAAGACTGCCGCCGGAATGAGGTCAAACCGTATGTTGTCAGACTTTCCGCAGATGGCGTTCAGCGCACGGCAGCCCTGGAATATGGCGGCATGAGCCAACATTGTGCCTCCCGTAACATCTCCTATAGCCAGTATATCGGGAGCCGATGTCTCAAACTTTCCGTTAACGGTTATGCCGTGTCGGGTATATTTTACACCTGCGGCTTCAAGGTTCAGTCCTTCGACATTGGGAAGGCGGCCTACAGCCATAAGCACCTTGTCGGCGCTGACGGTAAACTCTTTCTCCTTTTTGATATAGGTAACTCTGCCGTCATTGATACCTGTAACCTCGGCCTGCACCTCAATGTTTATGCCCCGTTTGGAGAGTGTCTGTCTGAGCCGCTTTGCCAGATCGGAGTCAAAACGCGGCAGAATGTTGGGGCAGAACTCAAGAACCGTCACCTCGCAGCCAAAGCTGCGGAAGATTGAGGCGAACTCAAGTCCTATAACGCCGCCGCCTATCACGCAAAGGCTCTTAGGCAGGTCGGTCAGCTCCAGCATCTCTTTCGATGTAAGACAACTCCCGGCACCCGGTACGGGAAGCGAGCCCGACACCGAACCTGCAGCTATGATTATCTTGTCGGCGCTGTATTCAGTGTCATTGCATATAACGGTACGGGGATCTTTGAAACGGGCTTTGCCGTATATCACCTGCACCTTTTTGAGCAACATCTCCACACCGCCTCTCAACTGCTCCACCACAGTCTGCTTACGGGCCATAGCCTGCGTCAAATCGGGCTTGACATCCAATCCGGCTATGCGGTTACGCTCAATCAATTCGGCATAATGGCAGAGTGTCTTGGTGGGTATGCAGCCTTCGTTGAGGCAGGTGCCTCCCAGCGGTCCTTCGGTTATGAGAGTCACCTCAAATCCGCACTCCACAGCCTCCAGAGCGGTCTCGTAACCGCCGGGACCTCCTCCAATTATCAACAGCCGCATGCGTCCTGAAATTTGAGTATGAGATTACGCGCAGCGCCGGTTTCGTCGGGTCGGGATACCGGCGTGTTATGAGGCGCATCATGAAGTATATCGGGATCCTCGGCAGCTTCGGCGGCAATCTTGCGCATCGCCTCTATAAAGCCGTCAAGGGTCTCCTTAGACTCGGTTTCGGTAGGTTCGATCATCATGGCCTGATGGAACAACAGGGGGAAGTAGATGGTGGGTGCATGATAGCCAAAGTCAAGCAGACGCTTAGCCACATCGAGAGTAGCGGCGCCCTTTTTGCCATCGCGCGCTCCGTCGTTTATCAGTCCGTCAAAGACGAACTCATGCTTACAGATTGTCGTTACAGGCAGTTTGTAGAGGTCTTTGAGTGACTCCTTTATGTAGTTGGCATTCAGGGTGGCCAGTCGGCCGCACATCTTCACATTCTCACGTCCCAACATCAGAATATAGGCGTAGGCACGCAGAATGACCCCGAAATTGCCATGGAATCCCGATACGTTAACGTCAATGAAGGGGGTCAGCTTCTCACAGACTCCCACCGGGCCGCTTCCGGGGCCTCCGCCTCCGTGAGGCGTAGAGAAAGATTTGTGCAGATTCAGATGCAACACGTCAAATCCCATATCGCCGGGACGCACCGTTCCTATGAGCGGATTCATATTGGCTCCGTCGTAATAGAGCAGGCCGCCTGCGGCATGTACCAGATAGGCTATCTCCTTTATATCCTTCTCGAAAAGTCCCAGTGTATTGGGATTGGTCATCATTATTCCGGCAATAGTGTCATCGAGCAGAGGCTTGAGGTCATTCACATCGACCAGCCCCTGCGCATTGGACTTTACCTCCACCACATCAAGTCCGCAGACTGCGGCACTGGCGGGGTTGGTGCCGTGAGCACTGTCGGGCACTATTATGCGGGTGCGGTTGGTGTCGCCGCGCGAGAGATGGTACTCACGCATTATCATCAGTCCGGCCAGCTCGCCGTGTGCACCGGCACAGGGCTTGAAGGTGAACCGTTTCATACCGGTTATTTCGCACAGTGCCTTGTCTATACCCTTATATATCTCATCTACACCCGTAAGATTTGTCTGACACGGATGCAGAGCCGCGAATGCGGGCATAGAGGCAATCTCTTCGTTTATCTTGGGGTTATACTTCATTGTACAACTGCCCAGCGGATAGAATCCGGTGTCAACGCCGAAATTCATCTGGCTCAGGTTGGTGTAGTGACGCACCACATCGACCTCGCTGACCTGCGGCAAGCCGGGCGGCACCTCTCTCCTTAAGGAAGCAGGTATGGAATCGGTTCCGGCACATTTTTCACATACCGACGGCAGGGAATAACCTATGCGGCCGGGTTTGGACAGTTCGAATATAAGTTTATCGTAATATTTCATTGTTCTCTTTAGTTTTGGCCTTAATCAAATCAGTGCATTCACAAAAGCGTCAACATCGGCTTTGGAGCATTTCTCGGTGGCACAAAAACTGACGTAACCGTCCTCGGTCTCAAGAGCTCCGAAAAATCCCGAATCAGCCAGTTTCTGCTGCAAGTCGGCTGCCGGCACCAGAGGTTTCAAGACAAACTCTTTTATGAACGGCGAATCGGGGAATACCGCCTCGAACTTGCCTGTCTCCAACAGTCTGCGCTGCAAATAGTGAGCACGCCGATAAGAGAGGTCGTTGACCTGTTTAAGCCCCACGGGGCCCATCAACGAGAGATAGATTGTTACCCAAAGCGCCATAAGGCTCTGATTTGAACAGATATTGCTGGTGGCTTTCTCGCGGCGTATATGCTGTTCGCGGGCCTGCAATGTGAGTACGAATGCACGGCGTCCCTCCTTGTCAAGCGTCTGGCCCACTATACGTCCGGGCAGCTTGCGCATATGCTCCTTTAAGCAGGCCATAAAGCCCAGATAGGGGCCTCCGTAAGAGAGAGGTATGCCAAGCGGCTGCGCGTCGCCTACGGCGATATCGGCTCCCCACTCGGCAGGTGTCTTGAGAACCGCCAGTGCAGAGGGGTCGCAATAGACGGTAAGCAGGGATTTATCGGCATGTAAGGCATCGGCAAACCCGCTCAGATCCTCGATTATTCCGAAACGGTTTACCGAGGGCACAATGGCTCCGGCTACATCGCCCTGAGCAATCAGCGTCTTGAGCGAGGCTTTTGAAGTCTGTCCGCCCTCCCGGGCTATCTCCTTGACGGTCACTCCGTAATACTTTGCATAGGTAGCTATCACTCCCCTTACCTGCGGCAGGAGGGTGTTCGATACCAGTATGGTATTTCTCTTCTTGGTCTGAGCCACGCACATGCGCATAGCCTCGGCTGCGGCAGTAGGACCGTCATACATCGAGGCATTGCTCACATCCATTCCGGTAAGAGCGCATATCATGCTCTGATATTCGAATATGTAACGCAGCGTACCCTGTGAAATCTCACACTGGTACGGGGTATAGGCTGTCAGAAACTCACTGCGCTGAGTTATATAGGATATAACGGCAGGCGTGTAGTGGTCATATGCTCCCGCCCCCGCAAAAACCTTCAATTTGGGATTTTTGGCAGCCAGACCTTCAAAGAAATCGCGTACCTCCTGCTCGGTCATAGCCTCCGGCAGGTCGTACTCGCCTTTGTACATATAATCGGCCGGAACATCACTGTACAGGTTATCAATACTGTTTACGCCTATGCGTTTCAGCATGGCGCTTATATCCTGTGAGGTATGGGGGAAATAGTGAAAACTCGACATTACTCCTCTATCATTGCTTTATAGGCCGATGCATCCATCAGGCTGTCAAGTTCGGCGGGATCACTCATGCGGATCTTGATTATCCAGTTTGCAAATGCATCCTCGTTGACCAGTTCCGGACCGTCAACCACAGCCTCGTTCACCTCGACCACTGTTCCGCTTACCGGACTGTAGAGGTCGCTGCTGGCCTTCACACTCTCCAAAGCTCCGAATTCTTCGCCCTTCTGAAACTCATCATCAACATCCGGGCAATCGACATAGGTTATCTCGCCCATCTCTTTCTGTGCATAATCCGTCACTCCGATGACTGCAATGTCACCTTCTACCTTAACCCACTCATGAGTATCACAATACTTGAGTCCTTCTATTATCTTGCTCATATTTTGAAATAATTTTAATCCGATATAAATTAAATTGAAAACCTATTTTTTATAGTTTGCCTGATAGAAACGTTTTTTTACTACCTTGCCGGGGAATGTCTTCTTGCGGATGCGTATCCATAGCGGGGTATCGAGAGCGGCATATTCCGGTTTGACCAGTGCAAAGCAGATGCTCTTTTCGAGCGTTATGCTGTGATAGCCCGTTGTAACCTCGCCTACCTGAGTGCCGTCCTCCAGCTCCACGGGGTAACCGTGACGGGGTATGGCACGATCCTCTATCTCAATTCCCACAAGCTTCTTTTCAACTCCGAGCTCCTTATGCATAACCAGAGCTTCACGGCCTATGAATTCGGCCTTATCGAGTTTGCAGAACATTCCAAGACCGGCCTCAATGGGGCTTATCTTCTCCGAAAGCTCGTTGCCGTACAGCGGCAGACCGGCCTCAAAACGGAGAGTGTCACGGCAGCCCAGGCCGCAGGGTTGTACGCCGGCCTTGAGCAGCATATCCCAAATTTCACGGGTGCCGGCCGGGTCTGTATAGAGCTCGAAACCGTCTTCACCCGTGTATCCGGTACGGCTTATGATAAGACGGCTGCCTTTCCATACGGAATTGCAGTATTCGTAAAACCCAAGCTCCCCAGCCTCTGTCAGACCAAGCACGTCAATGAGCGTCTTCTCGGCTTCGGGTCCCTGTACCGCTATCTGTCCCCATTCGTCGGAACGGTTCTCTATCTTCACGTCAAAACCCTCTTTGTGACTGAGCATCCATTCAAAGTCCTTGTCTGTGTTGGCGGCATTGACTACCAGCAGGTAACGGTCCTTCTCAAACTCGCAATAGATCAGCAGGTCATCTACACAGCCTCCGTCAGGATAGAGCATCATGCCGTAGAGGATCTTGCCGGGCTTACAGCCGCTGACATTGTTCGTGAAAATGTGATTCAGATATCTTTCGGCATCGGGTCCGCTGACAAAGATCTCGCCCATGTGCGACACATCGAACATGCCGACCTTATTGCGTACTGCCAAATGTTCAGGTGTTATGCCTGCATATTGAATGGGCATATCAAAGCCTGCAAACGGGCTCATCTGAGCGCCGAGAGCCAGATGGCTGTCGTGCAGGCAGGTCTTTTTAATTTCTTCGACCATATTTTATAAAATTTTCGTCAAGGTAAGTTTTCTCGATTTCACAAACCTTTTCCAACTGATTTATTGTTAAGGTCTCTGAATCTTTGCAAAAATAGTGAATAAGTTTGGCTTTCAGCTCATCGAAATCCAATTCTGTTCCCAAACTCTTCAGATTGGCCACTCTCTGCCTTACCGATTTTATCCCCTTGCTCTCCAGTTTCTCTTTCGATGGGGTTAAGGCATGCTCCATTTCGGCAAAATCGGTATCGTACAACAGAGTTCCGTGGACTATACAGCCGGTTTTTGTGGCGTAACAGGCGTTGCCCGACACTTTTCTCCCGCCTGCCAGCACATCGTTGTTCTCGGTTCGGACGGCATCGAATCCCATGCCGCGCAAGGCATCGGCCAGGCTTGAGAGATATCTTTCAAACGCCGTATTCACATCGGGACAGTCTGTTATGTAGGATATCATTAGATTGCCGAGATCGGCATAGACCGCTCCGCCGCCGCTCTTGCGACGATACATTCGGATCCCGTGCTCCCGACAGTAAGGTATATTGATCTCGGCCTCCATATCCTGATTGCGGCCGAATATTACCGTAGGCTCCACATTCCACAGAAAGAATGAGTCAGGTGCATTCTCCACCGCCCACTCTTCAAGCGCCAGCCAGAATACCAGCCTGTGCTGTTTTATTTTTTCCTCGTGAGGCAGTTCAAGACAGGTCATATGAAATTCTCTATTCGATAATCATTCAACGTGCCTCCTCACGGCTCCAGCCTATGGCTCTGTTTACAAAATCCAGGAAAGGCTTGGCAGTACGGAACATCTCGGTAAGACGCGGCACAAGGTCGGGAGCTGTCACGAAACTGTCATCGGGAATATATGAAATAAGAAAATCCTTCAGCCGGAAGTAATCCGAATCGGGCGAATCGGTCGGGAAACCGGCGGGAACCCTCTTCAAAGCATCGGTCCAGTCAATTTCGAAACGGGAATCGGCCCGGGAGAGTATGCGCCGGAATTCGCCGCCGCTGTTTTCGATATCCTCACGAATTACAGCCGCCACCTTCGGTTCAAGCATATAACTGCCTACAGCTACCATATGACTGCCGGTCCAGCTTTCGCCCTGAGCTCCGCTCACCTGAAAATAGTAACCGCTGTAGCCGGACTTTTTACCGCCCGGACAGATAATTACGCCCATGTGGGTTTTATAAGGCGATTTGTCCGACGAAAATCGTATGTCGCGGTAAATCCTGTAGGTTATATCTTTAATCGTAAGCGGACCTATGGCAGAGTCAAATCTGCGCACCGACTCGAGCAGTTCAAGCGCAAAGGCGCAGAAACGGTCATGCGCCTCTTTATATCTATCTTTATGGGCGTTAAACCACGTCCTCTCATTGTTACAGCTCAATTCTCTCAAAAAATCAAGTACCTGTTCCATTATTTATTAATATGCTCTATTAAGATATATGTTACATAGTTCATTACACAACAGCCTGAAAAGCAGGCAAAGCAGCGTATCAGTTAAATGCACTGAAACGGTAGTGGAACGAAATGACAAATAAAGACGATTCACGGAATGAGCGCGTCTCATACCAGCTTGTCCCCGAAGAGTATGCCGAGAATCCCTTATATGAATTCAGTATATCACGCCACGTAACACTTAAAGTAGCCCGCTTCTCTTTAAGGAATTTGTAACTCGCCGAAACGTTCCAAATGCACTCCATTTGGTTGGCACTGGCCATCTCATACCCGAAGGGTTTGCTGAAACGACATGTCGTGGAGGCCCCCAGACCGAATGGTGTCTCATATGAAACTTCGGCATTGGCCGTAATTCGCTTGCCGCCACTTCTATTATCAATATAGTTGCTCTTGTTTTTTTCTATGCTGTAGTTCACGTCGAAACTGGTAAGCCAGTGCTGGTTCGAATATCCCACATCCAGTCCCGTACTGAACAAATTCCAGTCCATAGCATTCTTTTTAGGTTCGCTGTCGGTAAAACTCTGTACGAAGGTTACATTATGATTCAAAGAGTGGTTAAATGTTAATCCTACGGAGATATCGGAAAAGGGATAGGTCAAATAGAGGTATTCACTCATATTCCAGTTGCCGTTTATGTTGGCCGGAGAGGTACGACGTACTCCGGTCTCCCGTTCAAGACGTGTCAAATTGGTGATTGCATTGTATCTCTTGCCGTAGTTCACGGTGGCCCTCATCCAGGATCTGAACTGAAACTCCAGACCGAAATTATGTCTGAATTCATTCTTAAGATTCTTATTGCCCTCACTGATATTCATGGGATCACGATAATCGGTAACAGTTGACAGCTGATTTGCAGACGGCAACTGGTTATTGAATCTATAGTTAATTCCCAGTTGATTTTTCTTAAAAACTCTGGCACGGAAATTGGCAGAGGCATTGTACCTGATTCCGGAATAACGGATATGTTCATTCTGTCCGAACTGATCGTTATCGGCCGTCATAACCGTAGGCGAAGCCTGTCCCGAAATGTTCGTCCTGATCAATGAGTCGCTGTAAAAATAGTCCAGACTCAATGAGTTCTCCACACTGCCGTTTCGCCTTTCATAATACAGACTGTCAACCCTTCTCACAGTGCCGTAGAGAATATCTTCGTAATTCTGGATACTTTTACTCTGATACCGGGAAAAATTATATGATATGGAGGCATAGCCCGAACCGCTCAGATCCCGCTGAAGACTCAATGATGCATAACAGTTGGTCTGTTCCGATGGTGTGAGTATCCTGTGATTGACAAGTCGGACGCTGTCGCCCAACTGCAAGAAGCGGTTCTCCGAGCTGTTCAGGGTGGTGTTTTCATTATCGGAACCGGTGACGTTAAGATAGAAGTTCAAATTGTAACGTTTTGACTCACCAAAATTGCTTGTAAATGAGCTGTTTATATTAAATGAACGATTATCGGTATCGGTTTTGCCCGACTGTCGGGTAACACTGATAAGTCCTTCACCCTCATTCAATATCGAATCGCTCGAACCGGTAGCGCTGTTTCCGGTATTGCGTGACATATTAACATTAAAATTCCAGTTGCTGTCTTCTTTTATCCGTCCGGACAAATTTGTCGAACCGGTCCATCCCTTACTACCCTGCGTACCGGTATTTTCGTTGATTCTGTTTTGTGTGTATGAAGGCAAAAACGTTTTATTGTAAACCGAATTTTTACTTTCGCTGTAATCATCGTTATATGATACGGAGCCGCTTACCGATGTTTTTCCGAATTTCTTATTAACATAGAAATAGCTGTTGGTGTTCTCGGATTTTATTGCATCGGTATATTCATCGGGGATGTTGCTGCGATTGAAATTGCCGTAAACTTCCGAACCGCCGGTCTTCCATACCGACCCGTTGAGCAACAACGAATACCGGTCAAACTTTTCCGTGGTTCCGGCGCTTATATTTGCAAAAAGGGTGCGATCCATAGGCTCCTTGGTCTCCATGTCCATAATGAGATGGTTGTCGCTCATGACGTTCAGCGTATCATCGGGTACCTCATAAACCTTCAGGTTCTTAATCTTGTCTGTCGGCATATTGTTCAGCGCAATGCTCATGTCCCGTTCAAAAAATGACTCGCCGTTCAGTCTTATCTCTTCAATGTTGCGTCCGAGATATCTCATTTTACCCTCCTCGTATTTCAGTCCGGGCAGACGCCGCACCAGATCGAGCAGTACGCTGCCGGAAGGCATCTCATAGGCATCGGCATTAAATATTATGGTGTCACCGCGCTGGTACATACGTTGCAGTTCGGCTATGATTTCAACCTCCTCGGTAGTGATTGGATGGCTTCGCAGGACAATGGAGTCGAGCACAACCGTATAATGGCTGACGCCGTCACTCCTTCCCTCTGTGGTAACAAAGACTGAATCCAGAGTCTGCATACCCAGATAGGAGATGGTTACTCTAAGACGGGTATCTCTCAGGCGATTCCGGAGTGTCATACTAACCCAGAAACCTCCATCCTTATCGGCAGCCGTCCCGTCAAAAACAGTGGTATCACCCATGCAGGTCACCTTTATGTTGGCTCCCTGCAACGGATAGGGTTCAGGTTCAAAATCATCGATTCCAAACACCCTGCCCTCTACCTCATACCACTGTTTTATATAGGTGCGCAACAGTGACTCGATTTCGGGTGTAGTCCAATCCTGTGCCTTGAGTCCGGCAAACAGGGTTAATAAAATTACCAAAAGCAGGTACCTCCTTCTTCCCGGAACACCTGCCGTAAGCAAACGCAGGAAAATATTTTTCCAGCGTCCCCTATTGCTCAAATTTGTTATTTCATTATATGCCGGCAAAGTAAAAAAATGGAAAGGCTTATTTCTATGACAAAACTATCAAATTAATTTTATTGATAAAATACTATCAAATCTATTTCAGTAATAGGTACAATCAACCTGTTTCAACGATAAACGGGCCAAACATATTTCAGCGGCCAAACCATCAAATGGAGAGGACGGAAAGTACATTTATAAGCTCCTCATTAATAGGTTTGTCCTTTTTGACAGCCCTGGCTATGGGAACGTTTACCATCTGATCATTTACCACACCTATCATTATATTGCGCTGCCCCTCCTTCAGAGCCTCGATGGCTGCCACTCCCATACGGCTGGCCAGAATACGGTCCATCGCGCTGGGACGGCCTCCGCGCTGCAAATAACCGAGGATTGATACCCTGACGTCAAATTCGGGATACTCCTTGTACATACGCTCGGCATAATGCATGGCGCCGCCATCCTTTTCGGAGACCAAAACTATCGAACTTCGTTTGGACTTACGGATACCCCTATCAATATAGGCTGCAAGCTGGTCAATATTGGTACTGCTTTCAGGAATGATAGCAGCCTCGGCGCCGGCAGCTATTGCACTGTTCATGGCAAGGAAACCGGCATCACGTCCCATAACTTCGACAAAGAATATACGGTTGTGTGAGTTTGCCGTGTCATGTATCTTGTCAACACATTCTACAATGGTGTTAAGCGCCGTATCAAAACCTATGGTATTGTCTGTGCCGTAAAGGTCATTGTCAATGGTACAGGGAAGCCCAATGACAGGGATGTCATATTCGGCTGACAACGCCTGCGCACCTGACAGAGAACCGTTGCCTCCTATTACTATAAGAGCATCAATTCCATTGCTCTTGATCGTCTTGTAGGCTTTGGCACGACCTTCGGGAGTAAGAAACTCCTTGCTGCGGGCAGACAGCAGAATAGTTCCGCCCGCAAAGATTATACCGGATACGCTTTCGGTCGTGAATTCCTTTACATCGCCGTTTATAAGTCCGTTAAAACCGCGATAGATCCCGAATACCCTCAATCCCGCATAAATGGCCGAACGTGTCACCGCGCGGATTGCCGCATTCATACCCGGCGCATCGCCACCCGATGTCAATACTCCTATTGTCTTTATTTTAGTCATTACCATATTATAGTCGCATATAAAAGATTCTACAATTTTATTTGGCAAAGGTACTGAAAAAAGGCAAAAGCGCCGATACAGTTTCTTCCAATATATATTAAAAAAACGTATATTCGCATTCTGAATAAAAACGGCCTGCACCGGACGGAAACGGCCCATACTGAACGGAATAATCCAAAATTGGGTAAAGTAACTCACAGCGGACGAAACAATCCAAACGGAATGAGACGGTTTGAACGGAATGAACGGAATGAAACAGCCCACAATCGAAATAAAATCCCTGAGCACGGGATACCGCGTTAAAAACAACATAGCAGTTGTTACCCGTGAAATAGATGCCGCCATCTGCAGCGGTGAGCTGACCTGCCTGCTTGGTCCCAACGGAGCCGGCAAATCCACCCTGCTGCGTACCCTGTCGGCATTCCTGCCTCCCGTAAAGGGCGATGTGGTCATCTTGGGACGCAGTATAGGTGACTATTCCGACAAGGAGCTCTCCAGACTGATAGGCGTAGTCCTGACCGAGAGGAACGACCTGCGCAATATGAGTGTGGAGGAGCTGGTTGGCTTAGGGAGAAGTCCTTACACTGGTTTCTGGGGCAGCCTTAATAATCAAGACCGTGAAATCGTGGCGGAAGCCATCGAGATGGTAGGCATAACCGCCCTTAAGGACCGTATGATCCAGACCCTTAGCGACGGTGAGCGCCAAAAAGCGATGATAGCCAAGGCTCTGGCACAGCAAACCCCGATCATTCTGCTCGATGAACCTACCGCATTCCTTGATTTCCCAAGCAAGGTGGAGATCATGCAGCTTTTACACCGTCTGACACGCAGCACCGACAAGACCATATTCCTCTCCACCCACGATCTGGAGCTTGCACTGCAGATTGCCGATATTATCTGGCTTATGGCCCGCGATAAGGAGATATCCATAGGTACCCCCGAAGATCTGGCCATAAAGGGTACTCTGGGTAATTTCTTTACCCGTAAGGGAATAAGGTTCGATATGCAGAGCGGCCTGTTCTGTATTGAGAACGAGTACACCCGTCAAGTAAGCCTAAAAGGCGATGAACCGCTCCGTTCGCTTGTAGCTAAAGCGCTGCGCCGTAACGGCATAAACTCGGAGACAGCAACAAAATCCGACATAGAGATAGAGGCATCGGGAGACAGGTTGATCCTCAAAACCAAAGGCAAGTCGCCGGCAGAATTCTCCTCAATCAGCGCCCTGCTCGAAACCCTCAAGGTACAATTGGCCGTCGTTTAAGATGTTAAACGACATACGGTGGTACGGAGATGTCCCGTGCAGCTTTATGGCCTTCCTGTGCGCGGCTGTAGGATAACCCTTGTTTTGCGCCCAATCATACTGCGGATACTCCTCGGCTATGCGTTTCATAAAATCATCACGGTACGTTTTTGCCAGAACCGATGCTGCCGCAATGGACATAAACTTGCCATCGCCTTTCACGATCGTGGTATGCTTTATGCCCGGATAGGGAATGAAACGGTTGCCGTCTATGAGCAGATGTTCGGGACGCACCTTGAGTCGGTCAATGGCCAAGTGCATGGCCAAATATGAAGCTTTTAAGATGTTTGTCCTGTCTATCTGTCTGTTGTCCACCATCTCAACTGCCCAGGCCAGTGCCTGCTGCTCTATCACAGGACGCAGGGCGTAACGCTGTTTCTCGGTAAGTTGTTTGGAGTCATTCAGCAGCTCATTGCTGAAGTCCGGCGGCAAAATGACGGCAGCGGCAAAGACGGGACCGGCCAGGCAGCCGCGTCCGGCCTCGTCACAACCGGCCTCCAGACGACCCTCCACCAGATATGACTTCAAAGGATAATATCTCATTACTGAACAAATTCAAACAAAAACAAAACGAAATCCTACGCCTCTGTTATTTAACACACAAATCATCATATAACGGCTAAGTATGTCAAATATACAGAATAATATGACTGGTTATACACAAAAATCAACGGAAAATAAGGCGGCCGGAGTTGAATGCTACGGCATTAAGGTCATGCATAGCCTTACGCTCAATGTAATTGCAGTTGGAACAGCCCGGCATGAAGAAGAGACAGCCGTCGGTGCAGGCAAGCACAAAAACATCGGTGCGGGGATCATAGCCTATCCCCAGCGGCTGTTGCTCCAGCATCAAAACATTGCGGCCCTCATTATAGTATAAAATACGTTCGCTCCATATATTGCCCGCAGCCGATGTAAATACTGCCGGCATTCCGTCGTCAAAGACTCCGGCTAAAAATATCACGTTGTCCGATGCACATATTGAGGTAAACCTCACATATTCGTAATAACCGCTGTAGGTGCTGTTGAAGTCGAACGTTGTGAATGATCTCCAGTCGGAGGTGCTCATCAGTATTCCCTGAGAGCTGAGTATGAATACTTTACCGTCGAAACAGGCTATACCCTCCATACTGCCGCTTACATTCAGGCTGCGGCACAGTATCCTGCTCTTTCCATCACGCTCCACAGATGTTACACGTCCGTCGGGGGCGACTGCCAAAACATCGGAACCGCTTACGGCAATCCCTGCAATCTCGGAGCGGATCTTGATGCTGTCGGCAGCCGTGCCTTCAATATCGGTAAAAAACAGCATGCCGTCGCTGCGGGCTATGACGAAACCGTCATCGTACGGCTTTATGTCCACCGTTTCAGCCTGCGCAGAAAAAAAACTAAAGACTGCTCCCGACCAGAGCAAGAGAATGGTCAGGAACAGTCTTTCAAAATTTTTTCTTTCCGGGAACATGAGGGATTACCTGCTCTTGATCCCGAACCGGTCAAACCGGGCTATAAAGGGTGCAGCTTCGGCCTGAGGCTGAGGAGCCTGAGCCTGAGCACCGACATTGGGACGTGCACCGGCACGCACATTCACAGCACCCTGACAGGCTATCATACCTGCTTGAATATCTTTCAACAGCACTTCGACCTGACCGGCCATTACCCATTTGCTGCCGTTTACCGAGTAATAGGCGGTGTAAACGTCGGCCTCCTTTACGAGCCTCAGCCATATTGTGTTATCTTTTACGCCGGCCTCCGCCAAATTGACATTGGCAGTGCTTTTGGCTGTACCGTTCTCCTCGACGTAGAGCTGCAAAGCACCTACAGCAGGAGCTTCGGCAGCCTGGGCGCCGCGGCGGAATGCAGGCATAGCATAGACCAGCTTGATAAAATGAGAATCATCCTGATAGACCACAAGTCCGGCATTCTGTGCCGGAGCAGCCGGAACGGCCGATGTCTGAAGCTTGGTCTCTATGGTCCAGTCAGTGTTGGCGCTCTGCAACACAATATTGGCGCCATTGTCGGCAGCACCGTTTATATCGCCGCTTGCAGCAACAATCTGCAGATGCCCGTCGGCTATCGATAGGCCTGAATCATCACGGCGTATCACGTTCCAATGGCTTCCCAGTGCACCGCTCTTGAACTCATCGGAGACACCCTTGGTCCCGAAATTCACCAGATAGATCTGCTCGTCGCCGATAACGGGTTCCGATACCTTCACTACGGCTGTTCCGGGCATCGCGGGAGCCTGCTCCACGTTTACCTTAAGCTGATTGGACTTGGCTGTGGCCGCAACCTGCGATACCGCGCGGCCCAGTACGCTGTACTGTCTGCGACCAGCCTTCAATATGGACTTTCCGCCGCTCGTAAGGCTTGCCAACGAGAAGTCGGGATTCACCTTGACCGAATAGGTGTCGCTCACGGTCTTACCGCCGTAAGTGACGCTGACGGTAATTGTGGCTATACCCGGAGCCTTGGCGGTGAGCAGCCCGGAAGCGTCGATCGAGGTAGTCTGCGGATTACTGCTCGCATACCTGACCTGAGCCCTCTCTATACCGATGAATGAGTCATCGCTGAGACAGGCCGATGTCATTGTCTGCGCCGTCTCTCCTACCTTAAGCACCGACACGCGGCAGTCAGCCACAACGGTCTTGAGTTCGGGTGTGAACCGACCGTCCATAACGGCGCTTACCCGACCGCGTATATCCTTTGACGATGAGCCGATCTCAAAGACGTAACGTCCCGAATCGTAAATTATACGCTCATTGTCCATATCCCAGAACCAGAGGTCCGAGCAGTCAATCACAATATCGACGCGACGGGTCTGGCCGCGAGGTATGGCAACACGCCTGAATCCCTTCAGACGCTTTATGGGACGCTGCAATGATGCGGGACTGTCAGGAGTGGTCATATATATCTGTACCACCTCGTCACCGTCATAACTACCTGTATTAGTTACGTTTACACTTACGGTTATAACGTCATTCGGGGTAATGTTGCTCTTGCTTATCGTGAAGTCCGAATACTCGAATGTGGTGTAACTGATCCCATAGCCGAATTCGTATGAGACCGGCTTGGTGAAATACCACAATGTACGACCGGGCTTGCCGTCCCCGGCACGCAGAGTGTAGTCGGTGATGTGCGGAAGGTCATTGACCGAGCGGTACCATGTAGCATTGAGCTTACCTCCGGGAGTCACGTCGCCGAATAGTATCATAGGTATGGCAGCGCCCTGAGCCTGTCCGTTATAACCTGTCCAGAGTATGCCGGGAACGTTCTCGAGATTCTTGAACTCCTCAACCTCAACACAACCCAGCGTCTGCATGACCACAATGGTATTCTTATTCTCTTTGGCAACAGCCTTGATAAGTTCGACCTGATTGCCCGGCAGATCCAGCGTCAAGCGGTCGGCCTCCTCGGTCGCGGTATTCTCATCGGTTCCCACAAAGACAACAGCCACATCCGATTCACGGGCTGCATCAAGCACCTCCTGAGCAATCTCCTCATCGGCAGGAGCCTTATAGACCAGGTAGAGAGTCTGCGGGCCGTTATAGCCCAATCTGTTCACCCTGGCCTCCATAGGCGTACCGGTTCCATAAACGCCGCCTACCCTCTTACCCGATGCACGGGTAGCTTCGATGGTACTTATCAGATTGCCTTCGGGCGAGCCGACATGCGCCTCAATTATACCGCCCTCGGTAGGGATGTTGGCAGCTACGGTGATTTTTTCAACATCTATCAGGTCAATGTTTTCGTAGGCGGTCCATGAGCCGTCGTCGATAGAGCGTACCTGCTCCTCGGTGCCCATACCCGAGCCTATTGTAATACCCTCCGATGCAAGACTGTACTGCGTGGCATCGTGACGGCTCGTGGTGCCGTCGGCCTTCTCCAGTTCAAACCAGGCTATATAGAGCAGATTGCTCTTACTCTTGGTGCTTCCGCCCGATGCAAGAACCACATCAATATCAAGACCCTTATCGGCAATATAATTGGTTATACCCTGGTAGGGAGTTGTGCGGCTAGATGCTTCGGGACGGCCTGAATAGGGTCCAAGCTCAACCTCATCGGCCTGCGGTCCTATCAAAGCAATGCTTTTAATCTCCTTAAGGTCAATGGGAAGCGCCTTCCTGCCCGCCTCAGAACCGGCTACAATATCGTTCTTAAGCAGAACGGGGGTACGCGTTGCCACCTCCAGAGCGATGGCCTGACTGCGTTCGGAGTTGACTGTACTTGGAGGGAATAGTGCATAAGGCACCCTTGTAACAGGATCAAACTCGCCCGTGCGCATACGTATGGTAAACATATTGACAAGTGCGCGATCCATATCGGCCTCGGTTATAAGTCCCTTTTCAAGCGCACTCAAAGCAAAACGCTGATAGACGCTGCCGCAGTCCGAGTCCACGCCGGCTATCAGTCCGGCAGCCGTGGCCTCTTCGGCGGTCTCCACATAGTAGTGTCCGGTATAGATATCCTCAATCGCGGCACAGTCACCCGTCACATAACCCTTCATGCCGTAGGTACGGCGGGCTATAGTGTCCAGATAGAAGACGCTGGCCGATGTCGGCACATGGTTAACGGCATTGTACGATGACATTATAGAGGGCAGATTATCATTCTCGATAAGCCCCTTATAGGGATAGAGATAAAACTCTCTCATGTCACGGCTGTCCATATTTGAGCTGCTCACATGGCGGTCGAACTCACTGTTATTGGCAAAATAGTGCTTTGCACAAGGCACGGCCTTCATGTAAACAGGGTCATCGCCCATCATGCCGCGCACGAATCCGCCCGACATGGCTGTAACCAGGAAGGGATCCTCACCGTAGCTCTCGCCCGTACGGCCCCAACGCGGGTCGCGGATTGGCTCTACAACCGGACTCCAGAAGGTAAGTCCCTTGGTGCCGGTCTGGAATATGGCACGGGCCTCATCGGCTATGACCGACGCCTCCAGCTCCATCAGGTCGGGATCCCATGTAGCGCCCAGCGCCACACTGCCGGGAAACGATGTGGGGCCTTGCAGACCAAGCGACGGATTGGCACCCGACATTACCCCGTGCAGAGCCTCGCTCCAGACATTATAGTTGCGTATGCCAAGACGCGGAACTGCGGCCATATTGTTGCCGAGCAGAGCCTGCTTCTCCTGAAGAGTAAGACGCGACACCAGGTCAACCGCTCTCTCTTCGAATGAATAACCGGTGTTTCTAAACACCGGAATACTCTCCTGCGCAGTGAGCGTCCCTCCAATTAAAGAGGTTGCTACCGCAATGATCAGTAATCTCTTAAGTGATTTTTTCATACCATATATTGTGAATAGATTATTTTGATTCTACAAATATACTCCTTTCATTTATAAAATAAAATTCGCATTACTACACAAAACAGTTGCCGCCGGATTATACGGAAAATTCCCGCCGGAATAAAAAACAGACATAGCAAATAAGGCAAAAACATTGTAATTTTGCAACCGTAAAACAGAACATGAGATATGAGTGAATTGAAGGCACCCAGGGAGCTTGGTACGGAAAAGATTGGAAAACTGCTGATAAGATATGCCGTACCTGCAATTATAGCAATGCTGGCATCATCGCTTTATAATATTGTGGATCGTGCCTTCATAGGCCACGGTGTAGGTGCCATGGCTCTTTCAGGACTGGCCGTAACATTTCCGCTGATGAATCTTTCGGCAGCCCTCGGCTCTATGGTGGGAGTCGGCTCCGGCACCATGATCTCAATCAAACTGGGTCAAAAGGACTACGAAAGTGCACAGAAACTGCTGGGTAATTCCATAACCCTGAACATAGTGGCAGGCATACTGTTCGGGGCTTTGTCAATAATATTCTTAGACCCTATCCTGAGAGTCTTTGGCGCTACCGATGTAACCATAGGCTATGCCCGTGAATATATGATTATAATATTGGCAGGCAATGTCTTCACACACCTCTATCTGGGAATTAACTGCATACTGCGGGCAGCCGGACATCCTAAGAAGGCTATGACAGCCACCATAAGCGCGGTGCTCCTCAACGTAGTCTTGGACTACCTCTTTATAATGGTTTTCCATTGGGGAATTCGCGGAGCCGCCATAGCCACTGTCATTTCTCAGATTGTGGCATTTGCATGGCAGAGCACCCAACTGTTTGACAAGAGCGAGATCATACATCTGAAGCGCGGGATATACAGACTGCGCCGGGATCTGGTAGGGAATATGTTGAAAATAGGTCTCTCCCCCTGTCTTATGAACATAGCCGCCAGTCTGGTGGTACTTATCATCAACCGCGCCCTGCTTAAATACGGCAGCGACATAGCCATAGGAGCATACAGCATCATCAACAGTATAGGCTTCATCTTCGTTATGATAGTCGTGGGATTCAATCAGGCCATGCAACCCATAGCCGGATATAACTACGGTGCCCGACAGAATGACCGGGTGTTAAAGGTTCTCTACCTTACGATGTTCTGCGGCACCTGCGTAACCACGCTGGGATTTGTGGTCGGTGTATTTATGCCGGACATTTGCATACGCATCTTTACCAGTGATATACAACTCACCGAGATAGCCCGCATGGGTATGCGCTGTTACTTTTTAGTATTCCCCCTCGTCGGTTCCCAAATAGTCATAGGTAACTTCTTTCAGAGCATAGGCATGCCCGGCAAATCAATACTCATGTCGCTGTCACGGCAACTGCTCCTGCTCATCCCTCTGCTTATTATACTGCCCCGTCATTACGGAATAAACGGAGTATGGTACAGCATGCCTGCAGCCGATCTCCTTGCAATCATTTTGGGATTCTCGCTGCTCATACCCCAGATAAGAAAACTTAAACTCGAAAACGCTAAAAACTCTTGAATTATGGACAAGCATTACTCTATATGCGTAGGACGCAAATTCGGAAGCGGAGGCCTTGAAATAGCCACAATGGCAGCCGACAGACTCGGAGTCAAAGTCTATGACAAAGCCTTGCTGGAAACGGCATCAAAAAAGACCGGGTTCGGCCGGGAGTTTTTCGATAAGGCCGATGAGGAGAAGACACGCCGTGGCCTGCGCTCATTCTTCATGAGCCATCTGACAGAATATGGACTCTCCAGAAACTATCTTACCAGCGAGTCGCTGTTCAAGATGCAAAGTGAAACCATAAAGAGTATCTACGAACAGGAAGACTGTCTGTTTGTCGGCCGATGTGCCGACTATGTGCTGCGTGACAGCAACCGCCTGCTCAGAGTCTTTATAGCGGCCGATATGGATGACCGCATAGACCGTATATGTAAGAAGGAGGGCGGAATATCACCCGAAAAAGCCCGATCCATCATCAGGGAGCATGACCGCAAAAGGGCTGCTTACTACAACTACTTTACGGGACGTGTATGGGGCGATCCCGATTTCTATGACATCTGTCTTAACAGCAGCGTGTTGGGTTATGAAAAATGTGTGAACCTGATAACCGCTTTAGCAAAAGAGCGGTTGGATATAAAATAAAGAGGAGAAGGTCGGGAATATGAAACGGATAGGGATTATATCGGATACCCACAGCTACTGGGATGATCGTTACGCCGCATTCTTTAACGGATGCGACGAAATTTGGCATGCGGGTGACATAGGCTCGTATGAAATCATGGAGAGGCTCTCCCGAATAGCCGCGCTGCGTGCCGTATATGGCAACTGTGACGGGCAGGACGTGCGCCGCGTAACCACTGAAATATACCGCTTTAAGGTCGAAGAGGCCAACATCATGCTTAAACATATAGGCGGCTCGCCCAACCATTACCACCACTCGGTCAGGGAGCAACTGCTGATTGAAACGCCCGACCTGTTCGTTTGCGGCCATTCGCATATCCTCAAAGTTATGCATGACAAAACGTTGAATATGCTCTTCATCAATCCGGGTGCAGCCGGAATTCAAGGGTGGCAGAATGTACGTACGCTTGTCCGTCTGGAGATAGAAGGCAAAAGCTTCAAAAACCTCGAAGTCTATGAAATAAAGAGCTGAAACCTCTTCCTTTAACAAAAAACTGCCATTCACTTACCGTAGTAACAGAGAGTACACCGGAAAGAACAGAGTTCCATCGGGAAAGCGTTAAGTGACTCGGAAAACGGAAAGAAGAGTGGGAAATCGCCTGAAAAATAAAGAAGCGTGAAAAAACGTATAGTAACGCTAAATAATTGCATAAAACCGACTTCAAATTAAACTTTTCCGATTTTGCCATATCTTACTTGTGCTGACATTCTTTTGACTTTGACTGCGGAATTACCCTTAGTTCGTTTAAAAGGAATTTGTCTATGTTGGCAATATATTTTCTAACTATATAATTAATTAAAAATGAAAAAATTACTATTTGCAGTTGCAGCTCTTATGATTTCCACATTGAGCTTTGCACAGGGTTTTGGCGGCGGCTTCGGCGGCGGCCAGGGTATGAACGCAACTCCGGAAGAGATGGCCAAGCGTCAGGCTGACCGTCTGAATGAGCAGCTCACATTGAACAAGGCTCAGTACGATTCAATCTACAACATGTATCTTGTTAACAGCAGGGAGCAGGCAGCACGTCGCCAGCAGATGCAGAGCGGTGCCGGTCAAGGTCAGGGTCAAGGTCAGGGACAAGGTCTGCGTCAGGGACAAGGACAAGGCCAGGGCCAGGCCGCACAGGGAGACATGCAGACCAGAATGCAGGAGATGCAGAGACAGCGTGAGGCTCAGGAAGCCAAGATCAAATCATTCCTGACCGACGCACAAAAGAAAAAGTATGATGAGCTTCAGGAAGAGCGTCGTCAGCGCATGGGCGGCCAAGGTGGCGGCTTCGGCGGAGGCCAGGGCGCTCCTCAGGGTGGCCAAGGTCAGGGCGCTCCTCAAGGCAACAGACCGGTAAACAACTGATTCCCGGCAACATAGAGTGAAAATCGAAAGGCTGTCCCCGCGGGCAGCCTTTTTTCATACGGCTATACTCTTTCATCAAGTGGTCATATCCTTTGCCGGACGACCATGCCCTTGTCAGGCGGTCGCGTTTACTAAGCAGGCGCCCGTGCTCCCTATCAATAGAGGATACTCTTTAAATAGAGCATCTTCTACTTTACCGGATTTTTAGCCCTGAAATGTCAAAATATTAGTAACTTTGCACTTGTAAGATAAAATTTTAATATGAAAACATATCTAGTTACAGGTGCCGCCGGATTCATAGGCGCAAATTACATCAAGTACATTCTTTCCCGTTATGACGATATACGTGTCGTGGTTTTAGACCTGCTTACCTATGCCGGTAATTTGGGGACCATAATGAAGGATATCGATAACGAACGATGTTTTTTCGTTAAAGGTGACATTTGCGACAGCGCTCTTGCCGACGAGTTGTTCGGCAAGTATAATTTTGACTATGTTGTCAACTTCGCAGCCGAAAGCCATGTGGACCGCAGCATTGAAAACCCGCAACTTTTCCTGATAACAAACATTTTGGGAACTCAAAATCTGCTCGATGCCGCCAAACGCGCATGGGTTACGGGCAAAGACAGTACGGGATATCCCCTATGGCGCCAGGGAGTACGTTTTCATCAGGTCTCTACCGATGAGGTTTACGGCAGCCTGGGAGATGAAGGATTTTTTACCGAAGAGACACCGCTTAGCCCCCGCAGTCCGTATAGTGCCTCCAAGACCAGCGCCGACCTTTTCGTAATGGCCTATCATGACACCTTCCGCATGCCTGTAAGCATAACGCGTTGCAGCAACAATTACGGGCCCTACCACTTCCCCGAAAAACTTATTCCGCTTATCATAAAAAACATTCTGGAAGGCAAGAAACTGCCCGTTTACGGTGACGGCAGCAACGTACGTGACTGGCTCTATGTTGAGGATCACTGCAAAGCCATCGACCTGGTTGTACGCAAGGGAGGTGCAGGAGAGATTTACAACGTAGGCGGTCACAACGAGATGAAAAACATTGACATCGTAAAGCTGACTATAAACACTATAAGGCAAATGATGATTGAGAGACCCGAATACCGTAAGGTACTCAAGAAAAAGGAGTACGACGATGACGGTCAGATAAAGATTGACTGGATAAATGAAGATCTGATAACCTTTGTCAAAGATCGTCTGGGACATGACCATCGATATGCCATAGACCCCTCCAAAATAAAAGCCGATTTGGGATGGCAGCCCGAAACCATGTTTGCCGAAGGTATAGTGAAAACCATTGAATGGTATCTGAACAATCAAGACTGGGTCAACCAGGTGACCAGCGGCGATTATCAGACTTACTACGAGCGGATGTATTCCGGACGCTAAGCCGGAGGTTAGGCTGACCGAAGCTTAAACCGACCAAACGGAGAGCCTGCCGGACGCTGAAACAACCGGAGCGCAGATTAAACCGAAAAAACAGAATATTTTCCCCATTCAGGGATGTAAACCCTATGCTACCGCACAGCCTATGAGGATCATAAGTTGTGCGGTCAGTATTCTTAGGAACATTGTAAGCGGATAGACCGTCGAGTAAGCGACAGCAGGAGCATCATAATCGGTCTGGCCGTTTGCGTAAGCCAATGCGGGCGGATTTGTACTGGCACCTGCTACAAGACCTATTATACTGAAATAGTTCATTCCGTGCCTTAATCGTGCCAACAACGCGGTTATGAATACCGGAATAACAGTTATAAGCAGTCCGGCAAGCATATATGTCAGACCGTCACCAGATGTCAGGGTTTCGACAAAACTGGAGCCGGACTTAATGCCCACACTGACCAGAAACAGTGAGATACCCAACTCGCGCAGCATCATATTGGCGCTGGTCCTGGTATAGGCAACCAATCCTATCTTATATCCGAACCGGCTTATCAGAATAGCCACAATCAGCGGACCTCCCGCAAGACCCAGCCTTATGGGAATCGGCATACCGGGAATATTGAAAGGAATAGATCCCAATAAAACGCCCAGTACGATCCCCACAAAGAGCGTCGCAATATTAGGCGCATCGAGCCGCTTCTGTTCATTGCCGACACGCCGGGCTACAGCCTTAACATTGCTCTCTTTACCGACTACAACAAGACTGTCACCCATCTGGAGCACCAGACTGGACGATGCGAACAGTTCGGTATCGGAACGGATCACACGTGTTATTGTCACGTCAAATATGCTGCCCAAGTGAAGCTGTCCCAGAGTCTTGCCGTTCACCTTGTCTTTGGTTATCACTATACGGCGTGAAACCAAAGGCTCCGAACCTTTAATATCGGCCAATTCAACATCAACCTTTGAACCCAGTAGAGCAAGAATAGGCGCGGCATCATCTTCCGAACTCACCACACATAACTGATCGCCCGTATAGACCTTTGTGTCACGATGAGGAGTTACCACATCGCCTTCATGCAGAATACGTGAAAGGATAAATTCACGGTTTAAAATTTTTCTTATCTCCAGAACACTCTTTCCGGAAAGGCGTTCGTTCTGCATCTCTATATACTGACGTACCGGTTTAACACTTGTATCCTGCTGCTCCAGACGTGCCAGTTCCTCATTTTCAACATCGTCCTTGATCTTACATATAAACTTCACGATCATAGGTGTAAGAATAACACCTAGAACGGCAATAGGATAGGCGCAGGCGTAACCGTTGGCAATATCGATACCCTCCCTGCCTACCTGTCTTAGAGCCTCCTCGGCTGCTCCCAGTCCGGGAGTGTTGGTTACGGCACCGCTCAGCACACCTACAAGCATCGGAAAACTGTCAGGATTGCTCCTATCAAAAAGCAGAAAATAGACTCCTATGGCAACAAGTATGTTAAGCGTTATCATAAAGACAGCCAGACGGTTCATCTTCATGCCACCTTTGCGGAATGAAGTGAAGAATGAGGGTCCCACCTGAAGTCCGAGACTGAAAACGAAGAGAATAAGACCGAAATCCTGTACGAAATTTATTGTGTCAAGGTTACCGGTAAACCCAAAATGTCCCACCGTGATTCCCGCAAAGAGAATAAATGCCACTCCCAGTGAAATACCACGAAATTTGAGTTTTCCTAAAAACACGCCAACAGCAATCACAAAAGCATACAGAAGCAATATATGCGCTACCGACTCCGAATCAAAAAGCAAAGATTTCAGCCATTCCATTACTATTCAATGTTTTCCGTTGTTTAACTGTTTTTCGGGTTACAAATTTACTTACATTTAAGAGTTAAGCAAACTAACCTTAACTTTATTTCATTCTTGAAAACTATTTTTATTCAATGCAATATAAATAGGAATAATCAGTTGAAATATGTAATTTTGCGTAGTTTTATACAAAAAAATTTCATAACCGGACTAACTAAGCATAAACAGGCAAAATCACCCTATCAAATAAGTTAATATTATGTATAACAAAAAAGAAAAACTCTTTTCTGAATTCCCTCCCGTGTCCACTGAAGAGTGGATGGAGAAGATTACCGTTGATTTAAAGGGTGCGGACTTCGAAAAGAGGCTCGTTTGGAGAACAAACGAAGGATTCAAGGTTCAGCCGTTCTACCGTCAGGAGGATCTGAAAGGCATTGATACGGAGACCAGACCCGGTGAGTTCCCCTACAGGCGCGGAACAAAATCTGACAACAAGTGGTTTGTCCGTCAGACAATCAGAACAAAAGATATAAAAGAAGCCAACACCAAAGCTCTTGACATTCTGAACAAAGGTATTGATTCAATTGATTTCTGCTGTTCTAAAAGAGTGATTGAGGGAACAGACCTCGAAGCTCTTCTTAAAGGTATCTGTGCCGAATATATTGAGCTTAACTTCAGCATCTCACCCGATTTAGCTTACCGGCAAGCCGAAGCCCTTGTTTCGTACTTCAACAAAAAAGGCTATGATCCTGCCAAACTGTGCGGCTCACTCTCATACGACCCCATGGGTTCAATGATGAGGCACGGCGTCAAGCGTGACCTTGCCGATGCAAAGCGTCTGGTTGAGATCTTCACTCCATTTAAGAATTTCCGCTGCCTGACCGCCACTCCGCGCCTGCTCTCCGATTCGGGAGCATATTGCTATCAGGAGCTGGGTTACGCATTGGCATGGGGTAACGAATACCTGCGTGCCCTGACCGAGGCCGGAGTCGAAGCCGGAGCTGTTGCCAAAAAGATATATTTCAACTTCGGCATAGGTTCGAACTACTTCATGGAGATTGCCAAATTCCGTGCGGCCCGTATGCTCTGGGCTAAAATAGTCGAAGCCTATAAACCCGAATATAACTGCAACAAAGATGCCGATAACAGCGACTGTCTCTCTGCTTGCAAGATGAGTATCAACGCCACAACATCGAAATACAACCTGACACTGTTTGACCCCTATGTGAATCTTCTGCGTTCACAGACCGAAGCAATGAGTGCAGCTATTGCAGGTGTCAACTCAATCACTGTCACTCCGTTTGACAGCATTTACCAAGAACCCGATGACTTTTCCGAGCGGATGGCACGTAATCAACAACTGCTGCTTAAAGAGGAGTCGCATTTTGAGAAGGTTGTCGATCCCGCCGGCGGTTCATACTACATTGAGAACCTGACCGAGGCTCTTGCCGAACAGGCATGGAACCTGTTTCTGTCGGTCGAGGAGGAGGGCGGCATGATGGCGCTTGTCGAGAGCGGTAAGGTTCAGGAGGCTGTCAATGCCACCAACGTCGCCCGCCGGGAAGCCGCAGCCAAACGCAGGGAGTTACTGGTAGGAACCAACCAATACCCGAATGTAAGAGAGGTCTCAAAAGGCCGCGCACCCAGACAGTGCTCCTATGACAAGGCTCAGGAGGGAGCTACCATTGCCACACTTGACATGTCACGCATAGCATCCGGATTTGAGGAGTTGCGTCTGGCTACCGAGGCCTCCGGTCTTCGTCCCAAAGTATTCATGCTCACCATCGGCAATCTTGCCATGCGTCAGGCCCGCGCCCAATTCTCCGGCAACTTCTTTGGATGCGCAGGTTACGAGATTATTGACAACCTGGGTTTCGATACTGTTGAGGAGGGTGCCGAGGCTGCCCGCGAGGCAGGTGCCGACATCGTGGTGCTCTGCTCGAGCGATGATGAATATGCCGAATTCGGTCCCTCTGCTTTCAAGGCGGTAGGTGACAACGCGATATTCGTGATAGCCGGCGCTCCGGCCTGCATGGAAGAGCTCAAGGCCATAGGCATTGAAAACTATGTACACGTACGTTGCAATGTACTTGAGACATTGAAAGAATTTAACAACAAGCTTAACATCAAATAATCCCTGATATGAAACCTGATTTTAAAAAAATAAACATAAAGGATGCTACACCCTGTAAAGATCAGTGTACTTATAGGGAGGAAGGCAATGTTGAAAAGATTTGGAAAACTCCGGAGCATATCGAAGTGAAACCCGTATATACCAGAGAAGATCTGGAGGGAATGGAACACTTGAACTATGCCGCCGGCATAACTCCCTATCTACGCGGACCATACTCAACCATGTATGTCATGCGTCCCTGGACTATCCGTCAGTATGCCGGATTCTCCACAGCCGAGGAGTCCAACGCATTCTACCGCCGCAATCTGGCTGCCGGTCAGAAAGGTCTGTCGGTAGCATTCGACTTGGCCACTCACCGCGGTTACGACGCTGACCACGAGCGCGTAGTAGGCGATGTGGGTAAGGCCGGAGTATCCATCTGCTCGGTCGAGGATATGAAGGTGCTTTTTGACGGCATTCCGCTTAACAAGATGTCCGTCTCCATGACTATGAACGGCGCCGTTCTGCCTGTTCTGGCTTTTTACATTGTATCGGGTCTTGAGCAGGGCGCCACACTGGCCGAACTGCAAGGTACCATCCAGAACGATATTCTCAAGGAGTTTATGGTGCGTAATACCTACATCTATCCGCCCAGCTTCTCCATGAAGATAATTGCCGACATATTCGAATATACATCGAAGAAAATGCCTAAGTTCAACTCGATTTCAATCTCCGGCTACCATATGCAGGAGGCCGGCGCCACCGCCGACATTGAGCTGGCTTACACTCTTTCCGATGGTATAGAATATCTGCGTGCAGGTATGAATGCCGGTATGGATATTGACGCATTCGCACCGCGTCTCTCATTCTTCTGGGCCATGGGTACCAACCACTTTATGGAGATTGCAAAAATGCGTGCAGCACGTCTGCTATGGGCTAAGATCACCAAGGACTTTGGTGCCAAGAACCCCAAGTCAATGGCTCTTCGCACACACAGCCAAACCTCAGGATGGTCACTCACCGAGCAGGATCCCTTCAACAATGTAGGCCGTACCTGCATAGAGGCTATGGCAGCTGTTCTGGGTCACACTCAATCACTGCATACCAATGCACTTGACGAGGCTATTGCCCTGCCGACCGACTTCTCTGCGCGTATTGCCCGGAACACCCAGATTTACATACAGGAAGAGACCAACTTATGTCGCGAGATTGACCCGTGGGCAGGCTCATACTATGTTGAATCGCTAACACACGAAATAGCCCATAAGGCATGGGAACATATTCAGGAGATTGAAAAGCTGGGCGGCATGGCCAAGGCCATTGAGACCGGTCTGCCCAAGATGCGCATTGAGGAGGCTGCCGCCCGCACACAAGCGCGTATCGACTCAGGTGTCCAGACCATAGTGGGTACCAACAAATATCGTCTTGAGTACGAAGCTCCCATCGACATCCTTGAGATTGACAACACCGCTGTACGGAACCAGCAGATCGAGCGTCTCAAAGAGTTACGTGCAAACCGTAATGAGGCCGATGTCAACAGAGCTCTCGACAATCTTACCAAATGTGTGGATAGCGGCGAGGGCAATCTGCTTGCTCTTGCAGTCGAAGCCGCTAAGGTGCGTGCAACATTGGGTGAAATCTCCTATGCTTGTGAAAAAGTTGTAGGTCGTTATAAAGCAAAAATAAGAACAATATCAGGCGTGTATTCATCAGAAAGCAAGAAGGATGCCGACTTCGAGAGAGCCTGCCTCCTTACCGAAAAATTTGCCAAGCTGGAGGGCCGTCGCCCCCGCATCATGGTAGCCAAGATGGGACAGGACGGACATGACCGCGGAGCCAAGGTAGTGGCCACCGGCTATGCCGACTGCGGTTTTGATGTCGATATGGGACCGCTGTTCCAGACTCCTGCCGAAGCAGCCCGTGACGCTGTTGAGAATGATGTCCATATCCTTGGAGTATCGTCACTTGCAGCAGGTCATAAGACTCTGGTTCCGCAAGTCATCGAAGAACTAAAGAAACTGGGACGTGAAGACATCATGGTAATTGTGGGGGGCGTCATTCCCGCTCAGGACTATGACTTCCTCTACAAAGCCGGTGCAGCGGCCATATTCGGACCCGGCACCAGCGTTGCAAAGTCAGCATGTAAAATGATAGAGTTACTGCTGGATGAATAAACTCGTTCATCAGACGCGCCCTTATTGGCGAAAACGATGAACAGATTCGCTCATCTTACCAATGATAGTATGTATTGCCGAAAAGCCCAGCGTTGCCAAAGATATTGCCGATGTTCTGGGAGCAAATAAAAGACACGAAGGCTATATTGAAGGTAACGGCTATCAAGTAACCTGGACCTACGGCCATCTATGTACCCTGAAAGAACCGCACGACTACACTGACAGTTGGAAAAGATGGAGTCTGAGCAGCCTGCCCATGATACCGCCCCGTTTCGGGATCAAGCTTTTGGAGGATAAAGGCATAGAGAAACAGTTCAAAATAATAGAAACCCTTATGCAAAATGCCGCGGGTATCATCAACTGTGGCGATGCCGGTCAGGAGGGTGAGCTTATACAGCGCTGGGTAATACAGAAAACCGGCGCCCGCTGTCCCGTCAAACGTCTCTGGATATCATCGCTCACCGAAGAATCCATCCGCGAAGGGTTTGCCCGCCTGCAAGATCAGGAGGCCTTCGACTCGCTTTATGAGGCCGGACTCTGCCGTGCCATAGGCGACTGGCTGCTCGGCATGAATGCCACCCGACTCTACACCCTGAAGTACCGCAGCAGCAACAGCCGCCGGGTACTCTCCATCGGACGTGTGCAGACTCCCACTCTGGCCCTTGTGGTGAACCGACAAAGAGAGATTGAGAATTTCAAGCCCGAACAGTACTGGGAGCTCAAAACCGTTTACCGCGACACCGCTTTCAGTTGCACCAAAGGTAAATTCGACAAGCGTGAAGACGCGGAAAAGATCCTTGAAGAGATACGTTCTTTGCACTTCGTTATCACCGACATAACCCGAAAAGAGGGCAAGGAGTATGCTCCACGCCTGTTTGACCTCACCTCGCTGCAGGTCGAATGTAACCGTAAATACGGCTTCTCGGCCGATGAGACCCTCAAACTCATCCAATCGCTATACGAAAAGAAGATCACCACCTATCCCCGCGTTGACACCACCTATCTGAGCGATGACATCTACCCCAAATGTCCCGGCATACTGAAAGGCCTCAAAGATTATGAGCAGTTTACCGCTCCGCTTGAAAACAGACGACTTCCCAAAAGCAAGCGCGTGTTTGACAACAGCAAAGTCACTGACCATCACGCCATCATACCCACAGGTGTCTATTCTCAGAACCTCTCCCGGCAGGAGCACATGGTATTCGACCTCGTAGCCCGCCGTTTCATAGCAGCATTCTACCCTGACTGCCAATATGCCCGGACAACAGTGCTTGGCAAGGCCGGCCGCACCGAATTTAAGGCTACCGGCCGCGAAATACTCAAACCGGGCTGGCGCGTACTCTTTGAAAAGGAAAAATCCGATGAAAATTCAGATGATAAATCAAATGGAAATACCGATGAAAAGTCCGATAACGAGGAACGTGTCCTGCCCCGGTTCACAGTAGATGAGAGCGGCCCTCACCTGCCCGAAATACAGGAGAAATGGACTCAACCGCCCAAACCCTACACCGAAGCCACCCTGTTGCGGGCCATGGAGACCGCCGGCAAGCTGGTCAGTGATGAAGACCTGCGTGACGCATTGAAGGAGAACGGCATAGGCCGTCCCTCCACACGTGCCGCCATAATAGAGACTCTGTACAAACGCGGCTATATGCGTAAGGAGAAGAAAAGCCTCTACCCCACAGCCACCGGCACCGGCCTGATAGACCTTATCCATGAGGACATGCTCAAGAGCGCCGAACTTACCGGGATCTGGGAGAAGCGTCTGCGCGAGATAGAGCGGGGCAAATACCGCCCTGCGCAGTTCATAGATGAACTGAAGCAGATGGTTGCCACCCTGGTACAAGACGTCCTGGCCGACAACACCTCCCGTTTATAACCGAGAGCGCCGCGTCTGAAAACCGCCCCCCCGTCTGCCGGAATAGCAAAACAGGGGCGATTATCATTCGTATTTAAAACCAAAAAAAAGAGACCGGATAAAATCACCCGGCCTCTTCCGAATTATGAAGACAATTAATATCCGTTATTCATTGCTCCAGTCCTCCTCAGTCTTGCGAACATAACTCTGGTAGCGGAGCTGAGCCATACGCTTGGCATCTGCGAAAAGCTCATCGGCCTCCTTAGGATAAGCCTTCTTAACCGAAGAATAACGTACTTCACCCATCAGGAAATCATTGAATTTATCCCAATCGGGCTCTTTAGAGTCAAGAATGAAGGGATTCTTACCCTCCTCGGCAAGAGCGGGATTATAGCGCCACAGGTGCCAGTAACCACACTCAACAGCTTTCTTCTCCTCGGCCTGGCTCTTACCCATACCACTTCTAAGACCGTGGTTGATACAGGGTGAGTAGGCAATTATCAGTGAAGGACCGGGCCACGCCTCGGCCTCACGGATAGCCCTGAGACACTGTGCATGGTCAGCACCCATTGCAATCTGAGCCACATATACATATCCGTAAATGGTGGCAATCAGACCCAAATCCTTCTTGCGGGTACGCTTACCACGGGCTGCAAACTGAGCTATGGCGCCCAGAGGAGTAGCCTTCGATGCCTGACCGCCGGTGTTGGAGTAAACCTCGGTATCAAGGACAAGAATATTGAGATCCTCGCCCGATGCAATCACGTGGTCCAGACCACCGTATCCTATGTCGTACGACGCACCGTCGCCACCGATTATCCACTGTGAACGCTTGACAAGATAGTGGTCGAGAGTCTTAAGTTCCTTACAGGTTTCGCAACCGGCCTTAACTCCGGCCTCGATCTGCTCACGCAGCTTGGGAGCAATCTCCTTGGTCTTGTCAACATCTTCGCTGTTGGCAATCCACTCTTCGGCAAGAACCTTGAAATCGGCAGGGCTATTCTCATGTCCGGCCACCTCGGAAAGCAGTTTGGCTACACGCTCCTTCATCTTCTTATTGCCCAGAGCCATACCCATACCGAACTCGCAGAAGTCCTCAAACAGTGAGTTGTTGAACACAGGACCCTGACCCTTCTCATTCTTGGTATAAGGAGTGGAAGGTATTGAAGCCGAATAGATTGACGAGCAACCGGTAGCGTTGGCAATCATCTGACGGTCACCGAAGAGCTGGGAGATGAGCTTGACATAAGGAGTCTCGCCGCAACCTGCACAGGCGCCCGAGAACTCAAAGAGCGGAGTTGCAAATTGTGAGTTCTTCACATTAGAGCGGATATCAACCAGATGTTGCTTGGAAGGTATCTTGACCAGTTTATCCCAATCGGCAGCCTTCTTCTTCATTTCGGGTGCATCGGGATTGAACGGGATCATGGCAAGAGCCTTACCCGTCTTGGGATGGCCAGGACAGACATCGGCACAGTTGCCGCAACCCAGACAGTCAAGTACCGAAGGCTCAATGATAAAGTGCATGCCCCTCATTGCGGCAGGTGCCTTCATCTCAATGCTGTCAATGTTGTCAAAGCCCTTCAGCTCGTCATCGGTCAGAACAAACGGACGTATGGCAGCGTGAGGACAGACATAGGCACACTGATTACACTGTATGCAATTATCCTTTTCCCAGACGGGAACGAATGCCTCGACACCACGCTTCTCGTATGCAGCCGTACCGACCATCCATGAACCGTCAACCGTACCATGCTTGACAAAGTCACTTACCTTGAGCAGGTCACCGGCCTGAGCATTGATAGGACGGACAAGCTCCTTGATAAATGCCGGAGCATCGTCTTCTTTAACTTCATCGTCCAGCAGGTCTGCCCACTCGGGCTTAACCTCAAACTTCTTATATTCAACACCACGGTCAACAGCCGCATAGTTGCGATCAACTATCTCCTGACCCTTGGAACCGTAAGATTTTACAATTGCCTCTTTCATCTTCTCAACCGCAAGGTCTATGGGAATGACACGCGTTATACGGAAGAATGCCGACTGCAATATTGTATTGGTACGATTACCCAGGCCTATCTCCTGAGCTATTTTAGTAGCGTTTATAGTATAAACGGAGATATTGTTCTTGGCAAAGTAACGCTTTATCTTGTTGGGTATGAATTTCTCCAGCTCCTCGCCTTCGAATATGGTGTTAAGCAAGAATGTGCCGTTCTTCTGCAGACCCCGTGTCATATCGTACATATGCAGGTAGGCCTGAACGTGGCAAGCCACAAAGTTAGGTGTGGTTACCAGATAGGTGGAACGGATGGGAGTATCACCGAAACGCAGATGTGAGCAGGTAAAACCTCCCGACTTTTTGGAGTCGTATGAGAAATATGCCTGACAATATTTGTCGGTGTTGTCACCGATAATCTTTACCGAGTTTTTGTTAGCTCCCACAGTGCCGTCGGCACCCAGACCGTAAAACTTGGCCTGGAACATACCGGCGCCGCCCAGAGCTATCTCCTCAACCTGAGGCAGAGAGGTGAATGTGACATCATCGACAATACCGATGGTGAAATTATTCTTGGGCTCAGGCAGAGCCAGATTGTTAAATACGCTGATAATCTGAGCAGGAGTGGTGTCGTATGAACCAAGTCCGTAACGGCCGCCCACAATCAGAGGACGATTCTCAACATTGTAGAATGCATCCTTGACATCCAGATAGAGAGGCTCTCCACCGGCGCCGGGCTCCTTGGTACGGTCTAATACGGCAATACGCTTTACCGACTTTGGAACCGCAGCAAGCAGATGCTTGATCGAGAAAGGACGATACAGATGAACTGAGATCATACCCACCTTCTGACCGTTGGCATTCAGGTAGTCAACAGCCTCACGGGCAGTATCGGTAGCCGAACCCATCAGGATTACCATGCGGTCGGCATCCTTGGCACCGTAGTATGAGAACAGCTCATACTTACGGCCGGTTATCTTGGAAATCTCACCCAAATACTTCTCTACCACCTCGGGTACTCTGTCATAGTAGGCATTCGATGCCTCGCGGTGTGCAAAGAAGGTCTCGGGGTTCTCGGCAGTACCGCGTGTGACAGGACGCTCGGGGCTCATGGCACGGTCACGGAAACGCTTTATATACTCCTCATTAACCAGCGGACGGATATCCTCCTGGTCCATCAGCTCTATCTTATGGTACTCATGTGAAGTACGGAATCCGTCAAAGAAGTTGACGAAAGGAACACATGTCTCAAGTGAAGCAAGGTGTGCCACAGCCGTAAGGTCCATAACCTCCTGTACCGAACCCTCACAGAGCATGGCAAAACCGGTCTGGCGGCAGGCCATAACATCCTGATGGTCGCCGAATATGCAAAGAGCATGGCTGGCCAGCGTACGTGCCGATACGTTGAATACGCAAGGCAACAGCTCGCCGGCTATTTTGTACATATTGGGAATCATAAGTAACAGACCCTGTGATGCAGTAAAGGTGGTGGTCAATGCACCGGCCTGAAGTGCGCCGTGCAAAGCGCCGGCAGCGCCGGCCTCCGACTGCATTTCCTGAACTGTGACTGTCTGCCCCCAGAGGTTCTTTCGACCACGGGCAGCCCACTCGTCAACATATTCCGCCATAGGTGATGACGGGGTGATGGGATAGATAGCGGCTACCTCAGAGAACATATAGCTCACATGAGCTGCAGCCTCGTTACCATCGCAAGTGATAAATTTTTTTGCTTTTGCCATAGTTTATAATTGTGTTTTTTTCTATAGTCTTTTTTATAATTAAACGCATCCGCATACCTGTGCGTTCACGGTTTGCAAAGTTAATCAATTAATCGTCTTCCTCATAATGCCAACCTTGCAATTTAACGCATTTTATGCCTTTGTCGCAATAATAAATTTTATTGTACTTTTTGTAGTCCCGAACAAGTACAATAAAAAGAGAAGTCTATAATAACGAATCCGGATTATTTGATGTCCAGCTTCTTTTTTATGCTCTTTGGCAGGGCATCTTTGTGAACAAGAATATTCATGGTCTTGTATGCCAGATATGCTTCACTGGCATACCACATACCGTTACGGCCGGAGCCGGTGCCCCATGAATTCTTCACCAGGTAGAACTCCTTTCCCGTCTGATCCGTAGCAATGCCATAGATCATCATACCGTGGTCATCGGTGGTCTCCCAGTTATCGTAGGCCTCCTGACGCATCTCCTGGGTGATCTCCTTTTCCTGACCCGGCTGAGTCGTAACCTTTGCCCCCTCTTCACCATCGACAGGCACCACACATACGGCATTTGTCCCGCGTATAAAACCGGTCTCCGACACATCGGCGCCCCATGCAAACGCATAACCGCTCTTTATGGCATTGCGCATAACTTCCACAAGCTCCTCAATAGGAAGATTGTAGGACATGGCCCACCGCCAATTATCCGGAATCTCAAGCGCAAACTGCTCATAAAAAGGATGATGGGTATATGAGGTAAGCGAGACATAATCATCCATATTAAGGCCGAGCGACCCGGCATACGAAAGCGGAGTGTATTCCTTACCGTTGTAGGTAAAACTTTCCGGACACTCGCCAAGATATGCGTCGTATATCCCCGAAAAGCCTTCTGTCCAAACCGGTGAAAGCTTCCTTAAATTCCCCTTGGCTATGGCATTGGCATAAGCTGTTGCCACTAACGTCAGCTCACCGTGGTTATGCCTTTCACCTCCGTACATTATCCCGGGCATAACTTCGTTGGGGACTATACCGTAATTTTTCCAGCAGTAAACCACATCGTAAAAACTGCCTCCCGGAGCGAAAGAGATGTCTCCGTGAAGCCTCACCGCCGCTTTAGCCCTGTCCAACATGGTCTTGTGTACAACAAACATTTCCGAGAAATCATACTCCCCTTTACCCATACGAAGAAGTTCGGACTCGAAAAGACCCAGTGCCGAGAAGGACCAACAGGTACCTGAACTCGCCTGATCCTTGACCGATGTTATAGGAACTGAATCGACTGTGGTAAAGATATACCTCCCTTCTGTAGCCTGAGCTGAAGCTCTGCCTGAAACGGCTGCACACGATATTACGAGTAGCGCCAGATAAGCGTATTTTGTCATATTTGGAAAACTTTGTTTTGTGAATTTTTTTCAAAAATATCGGTTTTGGGTGATACATCAAAGAATAAAGCACAAAAAGTCTTATCTTCGCGTTACAAAAAAATTAGTTATGACCGAATTCCGCCGATTTGAAAACGACAATACAAGTGTAACAATAAGCCGATTTTCCCCCGATAAGGAGTCCGGGAAAGTACCTGGGAAAGAGCCCGAGAAGGTGTTAGGGAAAGATAGCGACAAAGGAGCCGGGAAAGAACCCGATGAGGAAACCGATAGGAAAACCTGTAGAGCAGACGATAGGGAGTCCTATAGAGGAACAGATAATAAAGGCAGCAACAAAACACCGGATAACGGAAGCGGGTCTTCCGAATACGGAATAACAGTCTCTCTGACCGACCCTACCCTTACATTCGATGCCCAGATGGATGCGCTGTTAGCGGCCCTGGGAAAAGCAAGCCGTGATTATGCCCCCCATGCCGCTCCCGTTTTCATACGTCTGTTTCTGAGCGACCCTGCCGCACAGCAGGAAAAGGCGCACGGCAAAGCATCGGCCCTGTATAGGGACTGCGCCATATCTTGTATTGGCCAACCTCCGCTTAACGGCACCAAGATAGCTCTTTGGGCATGGCTCCGTGAAGGTGTGACAACAAGCGCGGCCGAAGACGGTCTGTTCGAGATCCATGACGGACGGTATCACGAACTTTGGACGGTATCAAAAACAGCCGCGGGCAGCTCGCCCCTCATCCAGGCCGAACAACTGCTTGACGAATGGTGCGAAACACTTGAAAGACGGGGATTGACCCTTAAATCCGACTGTATGCGCACCTGGTTTTTTGTGCGTGATATAGATACCAACTATCGGGAATTCGTTACAGGACGCAACAATGTTTTTGACAGACAGGGATTGACCGCCGGAAGCCATTTTATAGCCAGTACAGGAATAGACGGAGCCACAGCATCGGCCGAAAACATCGTGATGATGGATGCCATGGCTGTCGCAGGTCCCGTAAAACCCGGCATCCGATACCTCCATGCCGAAACTCACCTGAACCGCACCTCGCAGTATGGAGTGCGGTTTGAAAGAGGAGTTGCGCTTGACTATGATGACAGGCGGCGCGTCTTCATTTCGGGTACGGCGAGCATCGACAACAGAGGTCGGGTAGTGGCACCCGGAGACATCAGAAAACAGACTGCCCGCATGATTGAGAATGTTGCAATGCTTCTGAAAGAGGCCGGGTGCAAATTCAACGATGTCAGCACTATGATCGTTTACCTGCGTGACACGGCCGATTATGCCGTTGTAAGGGATATTTTCAACGAAACCTTTTCCGATATTCCATGGCTGATAGTGCTGGCGCCCATATGCCGTCCCGCATGGCTGGTTGAAATGGAGTGCGTGGCTTTGAAATAAGATTGAAACGGTATTGAATTGGTATCGAATTGATATTGAATTGATATCGAAATAAAGTTGGCATAAATTGGCATAAAATAGATAGAATTCACATTATTTAAAAAATAATTTAGCAGTTTTTTCTTCCATTGAAAGAGCTGTTTTTATATCTTTGTTTTTTTATAGGAAACAGGCGGAAATCAATTCAAGAGAACTTCGGAAAAACCCCCGAAAAAAACAACCGAAGACGCTCTTAAAGGGACTTTCAAAGGGATTCTTGAAGAAACTTAAAAAAACTCGAAGACAGTTTGAAAATGGTATCGGATGAACCTCGAACAGAGCTTCGAAGAGGAGGTAATTTATATAATCCGCACATTCTTAAACAACGATGAAAAAAAATAGAAAAAACATAAATAATGAACTTCGTATGGAACTATCAGCCCCCTACACAGGAGCTTTCCGAAGAAGCCTATGCACTATCAAAAACTACAGGACTTAGTCCTATACTGTGCAGACTGCTCATTCTAAGGGGCATAAGAAGCAAAGCCGAAGTACAGAAATTTTTCAATCCACAGCTAAACGAACTGCTGAATCCTTTTCTCATGGAAGATATGGACAAGGCGGTAGCACGTATCAACTGTGCAATTGAACGCGGTGAGCGCATTCTGGTTTACGGCGATTATGACGTTGACGGTACGACAGCCGTAGCGTTGGTTTATAACTTTCTGAAAAGAGATTACGACAATCTGGACTATTACATTCCGGACCGTTACAACGAAGGGTACGGAGTGTCAATACAGGGTATCGATTATGCCTATGAAACCGGAGCCAAGCTGATCATAGTGCTTGACTGCGGTATCAAAGCAATTCAGGAGATAGCATATGCCAAAGAGAAAGGCATCGATTTTATTGTCTGCGATCATCATGTCCCTGACGATGAATTGCCTCCGGCCGTAGCAATTCTGAACGCCAAACGCTTCGATTCCACCTATCCTTTCAAGGACCTTTCGGGGTGCGGAGTCGGCTTCAAGCTGATGCAAGCCTATGCTCTTGAGAACGGTATTTCGTTCAGCAAACTGTTGCCGAGTCTGGACTTGGTTGCCGTAAGTACCGCATCGGACATAGTACCTATCATGGGTGAGAACAGGATCTTGACACACTACGGCCTTCAACAGCTCAACAGCAAACCCTGTACCGGACTTAAAGCACTGATCCAAGTGTGTAAACTTAGCGACAGGACGCTGAACATAAACGACATAATATTTAAGATAGGTCCCCGCCTGAATGCTGCCGGCCGCATGAGCAGCGGCCAGAAGGTGGTTGACCTTTTAGTCGAAAAGAATTTCCAACGTGCCCTTGAGCTTGCTGAAGAGATAGACCAGGAAAACGATGACCGTAAAATAGACGACAAAGAGATGACCAAGGAGGCCAATGATATAGTAACCGGCCTGGAACATGGCGAGGACCTATATTCCATTGTCCTTTACAACGAGAACTGGAAACGCGGCGTTATAGGCATTGTGGCATCGCGTCTGACCGAGGTCTTCTACAAACCTGCCGTAGTACTGACCAAAAGTGACGACATGGCCACCGGATCAGCCAGGTCGGTACCGGGTTTTGATATCTTCAAGGCTGTTGAAAGCTGCAAAGACCTGCTTGAGAATTTCGGAGGTCACACATATGCAGTCGGACTCTCGCTCAAGGTGGAGAATGTCGAAGAGTTCAAGCAACGTTTTGAAAAGTATGTCTCCGAGAATATTGAACCGGAGTTGACCGAAGCTACAATTTATATTGACGCCGAGATTGATTTCAAAGATATCACAGCTAAATTCTTCAGGGACCTGAAGCGGTTCCAGCCGTTCGGCCCCGAAAACAGCAAACCCATATTCTGCACACGGAACGTTTATGACTACGGGACCAGCAAAGTCGTGGGACGCGATCATGAGCATATCAAACTGGAACTCATTGACAGCAAGAGCAGCCATTCCATGAAAGGAATAGCGTTCGGAAAAAGCGAATACCTGACCCACATCAAAACCAAAAGGTCTTTCGATATCTGCTATACCATTGAGGAGAATAATTTTAAAAAGGGCGATGTGCTGCTCCAGATTGAAAGCATCAAACCCAATTTACCCGATGCCAAGTCTGACAAGACGAGACAATGACCTATAGAGAGATACTCAAACACTATTGGGGCTACGAAAGTTTCCGCGGTGTTCAGGAACAGATAATCGAGAGCATAGGAAGCGGGCGAGACACACTTGGGCTGATGCCTACCGGAGGCGGTAAGAGTATCACATTCCAGGTTCCGGCCCTGGCAACCGATGGTGTCTGTCTGGTCATATCTCCGCTCATAGCGCTCATGAAGGACCAGGTGCGCATACTGAAGGATTACGGAATAAAGGCAATCTCCATCCAGACCGGCATGAGACGTGATGAGATCATCTCAGCTATGGAGAACTGTATATTCGGCGGATACAAATTCCTCTATGTCTCCCCCGAGCGTCTCTCCTCCGACCTCTTCAAATCCAAACTGAAAAGCATTAAAGTCAATCTTATAACTGTTGACGAATCACACTGCATTTCCCAATGGGGTTATGATTTCCGGCCGTCATACCTTCAGATTGCCGAAATACGCAAACTATTGCCCGGTGTGCCGGTGCTGGCGCTGACCGCAACGGCAACATCGCGTGTGGCCGATGACATCCAGGACAAACTGGGATTCCCCGAGAAGAACGTTATTAGGATGAGCTTCTACCGCGAGAACCTCTCATACGTGGTACGTACCACCGAAAACAAACTCCAGGAGCTGAAACATATTCTGAACAATGTACCCGGCTCGGCCATAGTATATGTAAGGAACAGGCGGGAGACCAAGGTAATTGCCGATTTTCTTAACTCTCATGACATTCCATCGGTTTTCTATCATGCGGGGATTGACCCGATCCTGAAAGATGAACGCCAAAGAGCGTGGACCGAAGACCGATATCGCGTCGTAGTGGCAACCAACGCCTTCGGAATGGGAATCGATAAACCCGATGTCAGAGCTGTTATCCATATGGACATCCCCAATTCTGTTGAAGCCTACTTTCAGGAGGCCGGACGTGGCGGAAGAGACGGAAAAAGATCATACGCCGTACTGCTCTTCTCTCCCGGAGACAAAAGGATCATCAGCAAACGCATATCGGACAACTTTCCCAAAGAGGATTTTATAAGAAATATATACGAGAAGCTGGGATTCTATCACGAGATGGCTGTCGGCGACGGCCGCGGTTGCTCCTACTCATTCTCACTCGGAGAATTTTGCCGGCACTTTTCGCTGCCCGTCATCCCTACGGACAGTGCCCTGCGCATCCTTACCAGAATGGGCTATATCGAATATTCCGAGGAGGCTGACTTTTCAGCCAAACTGCTCTTCACTGCCCGACGCGACGAACTCTACCTTTTGCGTCAGGACACTCTCACTGAACAGATAATGAATGTCATACTACGGCTGTACGGCGGGATCTTCGCCGACTACACATTCATTGACGAGCAGTTGATATGCTCGCGTGTAGGCACAGACCGCAGAACTCTATACACCGTACTCACCAATCTGCAGAATCAGGGTATAGTCCGCTATGTCCCCGAACGTAAGACACCGCTAATAACCTGGACAAGGCAGCGTGTCGATACCGACAAACTCCGGTTTGACCCCGAAGTTTACCGTTTACGCAAGGAGGAGTTCAAAGAGAGGATAGGCGCCATGACCGAATACATAACCCGGGCCACCGGATGCCGCAGCGCCATGCTGCTGAAATATTTTGGGGAGACTCAGGAGATGCACTGTATGCACTGTGACCTGTGTCAGGAAAAGGTCTCCGGACACATGACACGCGGTGAGAAAGAGACAATCACCAATGCCGTCACGGAACTTCTTAAAGAGGACGGGGACCCCAGAGAGGTCTATTCCCTGCCCTATCCCAAGAAAAAAATTGACATCATACTCCATTCACTGGTCAATGAAGGAATGATAAAAATAGAAAATGGAACTGTAATATACAATAATCCGGATTAAACTGACATACAACGATTCAAATTGAAACGATATGAAATGACTAAGATTGAAACGAAATAAAACAAATCGTATTGAAACAATTTAAAACGATCCGGATTGAACAAATATCCGGATTGAACAAATATAAAATATACCCAAATTCAAATAATGTAGAATGACCCAAATTCAAATTGAACTTAAAAATATAGAGAAGCTTCAGACTCATAATAAAAAGCCCGTGCTGATTGCAGGTCCCTGCAGCGCCGAATCACGCGAGCAGGTGCTTGACTGTGCAACTCAGCTCTCGGCTCAGGGAATAGGTATATTCCGTGCCGGCGTCTGGAAACCGCGTACCCGCCCAAGCTGCTTTGGAGGCATCGGCGAGCCGGCCCTCAAGTGGCTTAAAGAGGTTAAGGAGAAGACCGGAATGGCGGTGACCACCGAAGTTGCCCACGCCCGCCATGTTGAGGCGGCTTTAGAGGCCGGCATAGACATACTGTGGATTGGAGCCCGCACCACCACCAGCCCGTTTGCCGTGCAGGAGATAGCCGACAGCCTCCGGAATATTGACATCCCGGTGCTTGTCAAAAACCCCATAAATGCCGAACTGGACCTCTGGCTGGGAGCATTCGAACGGCTTGCCGGAGCAGGTGTCAAACGTCTTGCCGCCATCCACCGCGGATTCAGTTCTTACGGAGAGCGCATATATCGCTATGCACCCCATTGGCAGATACCCGTTGAGCTGCGCCGCCGTATTCCGGGACTGCCTGTTCTGTGTGACCCGAGTCACATTGCCGGCCGCAGCGATCTGGTAGGACTCGTGGCACAGATGGCCCTTGACATGAAGTCTGACGGACTCTTTATCGAGGTACATCCCAACCCCGAAAAGGCGCTCAGCGACAAGGCTCAACAGCTCACTCCCGCCGAGTTCAAACAGCTCACGGAGAGCCTTGTCTGTCACAGAGATCCCGATGACGAGGACCTCGCCGTACTGCAGCCGTACAGGGAACAGATAGAGGCCATAGACCGCAAACTCACGGCAACCCTTGCCGAGCGTCTTGAAGCCGCCCGTCTGACAGGCGACCTCAAACGTCTGCGTAATCTGACCGTCCTTCAGCCCGGCCATTACCGGAGCCTGATTGATGAGATGATAGCCGAAGGCTGCAAATACGGATTGGACGAAGAATTCGTACGCTCCATATTCGAGATCATACATGCCGAAAGCATACACAGCCAACTGGAAGCATACAACAAAAAGAGAGAACCGGAAGCTTAAACAATCAAACGAAAACATACGAACAAACGAAAACAACAATTAAGCAGAATATAGAATGGACAAACGAAAACAAACATCGAACGGACAAAAGCAAACAATAAAAACAGACTATATGAAAAAGATCAGATTGATACTCATGTCGGCACTGATGCTGACATTGGCCGCCTGCAAGAGCGAGCCTGTAAGAGTAGCCTGCGTGGGCGACAGCATAACCTACGGACACGGCATACAAGACCGTTTGAACGACGCCTATCCGGGCGTGCTGGGCGCAATGCTGGGCGACAAATATGAGGTCCGCAACTTTGGAGTGAGCGGCAGCACCATGATGACAGGTACAGACAAGCCCTACATGAACGAACAGGCCTATAAGGATGCTCTGGAATTCTGTCCCGATATAGTCACCATAAAACTCGGCACCAACGACAGTAAACCTTATAACTGGAAAGAGAGCGGACATTTCAAACAGGACCTTAAAACCCTGATAGAGTCATTCGGCAATCTGCCGAGCAAGCCTGAAATATGGTTATGCCTGCCTGTTCCGGCCATGGGCGGTGCATGGAACATAAACGACAGCGTCATTTTCAACGGAGTCATACCCTATATAAAAGAGGTCGCTCAAGAGGAGGATCTGCCCGTCATTGACCTCTACACCCCGTTTCAAGGCAAGAGAGAATATTTCCCCGATACCATACACCCCAATGAAGATGGTGAGAAACTGATTGCCGAAATCATTTTTGACCGTATCTTTGCAAAAAAAACGATAAGAAACAGATAATGGATACTGTCCTGAAAATCGAACACATCTCCAAGACCTACACCGGTCACCGTGCACTTGACGATGTGTCAATGGAGATTCCCCGCGGCTCTATCTACGGCCTTTTAGGCCCGAACGGAGCCGGAAAGACCACCCTTATACGCGTGGTTAACCGCATGATCCTTCCCGACTCCGGAAAAGTTTTTTTCGAAGACCGTGAAATCACCGCCGAAGACATCTACCGGATTGGCTATATGCCCGAAGAACGCGGACTCTACAAAAAGATGAAGGTCGGCGAGCAGGCCATATTCTTTGCACGTATGCGCGGCCTCTCCAAGTTCGAAGCAATCAAACGTCTGCGCAAATGGTTCGACCGCATGGAACTCACCGAATGGTGGGACAGAAAGGTCGAAGACCTCTCCAAAGGCATGGCCCAGAAAGTACAGTTCATAGTCACCGTGGCTCACGAACCCAAACTGCTCATATTCGACGAACCCTTCTCCGGCTTTGACCCCATAAACACCAACCTGCTCAAAGATGAGATACTGAACCTGCGCGACCGTGGCGCCACTATTATATTCTCCACCCATAATATGGAATCCGTGGAGGCGTTATGCGACAACATAACCCTGATAAACAAATCCCGTAACGTGCTGTCAGGCTCTGTCGGGGAGATACGCCGTAGAGCCGGAGGCAACACCTTCCGGGTGGTTTTCAGCGGTGAATATGATAAATTCACAAGAGCCATAAGCGACAAGGCCGAACTAATAGGCGAACCTGAAAATCTGATTGGCGGCTACACGCAACACAAACTCCATATCAAACTTGACAAAGACATACGTCCCGTCATAGGCGCTCTGAACGAGAGTGTCAACCTGCGCTCCTTCCAGGAGATCATACCAAGCATGAACGATATATTTATCCGTGCCGTGAACGGTACGCTTTAAAACAAAAATATAATGAGCAAAATAAATCTTATCCTGTCACGTGAGTTCACTGAACGTGTCCGCAAAAAATCGTTCATAATCACTACCCTGCTCACGCCCATACTGATGATTACCCTTATGGCGGCCCCCACCCTTATCATGATGCTGGGCAAAACATCCACAAAAAAAGTAGTGGTAGTTGACAACAGCCCCGAGCGGTTTGTAGGCCGTCAGCTCAAATCCGGCTCTACTGTCGAGTTCCGGCTGCTCGATACCGGCATCACAGCAGCAGAGGCGCGTGCACAATACAGCAATGCCGACCGGGCATACGGCATACTTATCATCGGCAGCGACATACTGTCCAACCCCGGTAATCTGCAATTGATACTTAACGATGCATCATCAATGAGTGTTGAAGAGAGTATCAACGGCCAGATCCAGGATATTTTACGTACTGAACGCCTGAGCCGTTATGAGATTGAGAACATAGACCGGATCCTGGCCGATGCCGGCATACGCGTCAACGTCCAGACTCTCAAAAACAATGTTCTTGCAGTCGATGAAGACTCCATGGAGGCAACATCCACCACCATGTCGTGGCTGCTTGGTCTTACTCTGGGTATGCTGCTCTACTTCATATTGATAGTTTACGGGCAACAGGTACTCCAGTCGGTCATTGACGAGAAACAGACCCGTGTTTTGGACGTGATAATCACATCCTGCACCCCGTTTGAACTTATGATGGGCAAGATCCTGGGCATTGCTCTGGTCGCCGCCCTGCAGATAGTAATCTGGGCTGTCCTTGTAATAGGCGTCAGCTCTTTTGTAATGCCGCTGCTGATAGACCCCGCCTCCGTACAGGCAATATCGGACCCCATGATGGGTTCAGCCATAAGCAGTTTTACCGATGTAGGATTCCTGCTTAGTCTGTTTGTGCAACTGCTCGTATTCGCTGTAGGAGGCTTCCTCTTCTACGCATCAATGTATGCTGCCATAGGCTCGGCCGTTGACACCCCCCAGGATGCCGCTCAGTTTAACAGCATCATCATGATGCCGGTCATTCTGGCCATAATCGTTATGATGAACATAATGAACGACCCCAACTCAGGTCTGGTCTTCTGGTGCTCCATGATCCCCTTCACCTCGCCCATAGTGATGATGGCCCGCATACCCTTCGGCATCCCCGCATGGCAGGTGATAGTCTCAATCATTGTGCTTTTCATCTCATTCTTCATAATGACATGGATTGCCGCCCGCATATTCCGTGTGGGTGTATTCATGCATGGCAAAAAACCCACCTGGAAAGACCTTGCGGCCTGGATAAAGATGAAGTAACCGCTTTTTGATGACCTGTAAAAAAATATTCTAACCTCTTTTACCTTTTACGGCCATAAAACGGCAACAGGAAATCTGTCCTCCAAGAAAAGAGTCCGAGAAAAGATAACATTTTCCGATTGACCGCTTAGCCGTTTAAAACAATAAAGAGGGCCTGAATCAGTTATTATATTGATGAAAACTATTCGTACCGGCAAATGGATTGGTCTGTCGGCCCTGATGTTGCTGCTATACGGCTGCGGGGCTGAAATCCATATACGCAAGGGTGATCAGAGTTTTGCACTGGGTGAATATCAGGAGGCGGCCAACTACTACCGGCGCGGATATTCCGGCACACCCTCCAAGGAGAGAGAAATCCGTGCAGCCACCGCATTCAAACTGGGCGAATCGTACCGACGCATCAATTTTGTATCCCGCGCACTTGCCGCATATAAGAATGCGGTTCGCTACAGCTATCAGGATACAACTGTTTACAGGTATCTGGGCGACATGCAACTTATGAGCGGCAACTACAAAGAGGCCGAAAAGAACTATAAAATAGCGTTAGAACACGACTCAACGGATATCCTGTCGCACAACGGCCTGCTCTCATGCAGTCTGGCAGTCGAATATGCCGCTAATCCCACCCGATTTATCGTTAAGAGAGATCCCGTGATGAACAGCCGATACAGCGAATGGTCGCCTGTCCTGGCCGGTAACGACTGGGGACAGCTCTATTTCACCTCGACCCGAAAAGAGGCTATGGGTGATGACATAAACCCCATTACAGGAGTGAAAAGCTGTGACATCTTTCTATCCGTAAAGGACGAAAACGGAAAATGGACCAAGCCTAAAGTTATTGAGAACGGTCCTAACAGCGAATTTGAAGACGGCAGCTGTGCCCTAAGCCCCGATTTCTCAGTCATGTACTTCACATACTGTCCAACCGACCCTCAGCTGCCCCGTCCTGCAACAATTATGAAATCCGCCAGGAGCGATGCCTCCTGGTCAACGGCCTCTCCATACTCGGACGTCGAAGATTCACTATATAACTACGCCCACCCTGCCGTTTCACCCGACGGACAATGGCTCTACTTCGTCTCGGACATGGACGGCGGATACGGCGGCATGGACCTTTGGCGGGTACCTATTGGAGAGCGTCTCCTTGGAGGCGAAAATCTGGGACCCGACATTAACACCCCCGGCAATGAGATGTTTCCCACATTCCGCCGAAACGGTGAACTCTACTTCTCATCCGACGGACATCCCGGCATGGGAGGACTCGATATCTTCCGCGCAGTTGCGACAAGCGACACCACCTGGAACGTAACCAATATGCGGGCGCCTCTCAACTCCCAATACGATGATTTCGGGATGACCTTCGAGGGCGACTATACCCGCGGATTCTTCTCCTCGAACCGGGGCGACGCCCGCGGACGCGACCATATCTGGACATTCGAACTGCCCGAGACAGTCCACAACTTGATTGGCTGGGTCTATGAAAAGGACGGTTATGAGTTGCCCGGCGCCATAGTGCATCTGGTTGGTAATGACGGTACCAACATGAAGATAACCGTCAGGGATGACGGTTCATTCACACAGCGCATAACGCCCGGCGTCAGCTATCTGCTGCTAGGCACATCAAAAGGCTACATGAACTATATGCAGGAGATGACTGCCGACAGTACCGAGCAGGACCGCGAGTATGTTTTGCAGTTTCCGCTCTCATCAATCTCCAAGCCGGTACTGATAGACAACATCTTCTTTGACTTTGACCGCGCCACACTGCGTCCCGAATCGACAGAATCGCTTGACGAACTTGTCATGCTGCTTGAAAACAATCCGGGAGTCACCATTGAGATTGGAGCCCATTGCGACTACAAGGGGGACGACAACTATAACCGGAGGCTCTCACAGCAGCGTTCCGAAAGTGTCGTAAAATACCTGATAGCTCACGGGATAGATAAAGAGAGGCTGACCGCACACGGATACGGCGAGACCCAACCAAAGATCATAAGCCGGAAAATTGCCGAAGAGCATGATTTTCTGAACGAGAACGACATCCTTACCGAAGCGTTCATTCTCAAACTCTCCGATGAACAGCAGGAAATCTGCAACCAACTTAACCGCAGGACCGAATTCAGGGTCATTAGGACTACCTACGGCCTGTTCGGACACTGATCAAACACCCCCTGGGAACGTCTCGAACGCTCCTCGGGAACCGGACGGACTCCGTTTGGGAACGTCTCGAACACCTCGAAAGTCCAGATACCTCGAACATCCGGAACGTTTCGACCCCCCGAATACCTCGAACGCCTCAAACGCTCATGCGGATCCGCCACTCCCTGGGATACATGTTGTTGGCGCGGTTTCCCAAATTTTTGACAAAACCCAAAGGCCTATCCATAAAGGTCAGGAGCAGAAACCCTTTGGGGGCATTCTCAAACTGCACGGCTTCACAGCGCAGATACGAAAGAGCCTGCTCCCTTGAGACCTCTACCCTATTGAAAGAGTCCGCACAGAGAGCGCATGACATAGCAAGAGCGTGCGAAGGGATCAAATCATGCCCCTTCTTAACGGCAACATCCATACCGCACACCAGCGGATAGAGCAGGCGGCCTATCTCAAGCATATCATCGGCCAACGCTGCAGGCAGGCCATAGATAGAATCGCGCTCCATGAAAAACCGGAAACCGTCTGCTCCGGCAACCCACCTTTCGAGCTCCGGGAATCTGACTTCGGCCGCCCTTTTGGCAGATTTTGACCTACTCGACGGACTCCATGAGCCGGGCTTACGCAACAGAGCAATAAAAAAACCTTCACCTCGTGTTCTGTGGGGCATAAAGTTGTTTACAGGAATATCGCTGCCGTCCAAAGCCCCGTAAATGTTCCACGACGGTTCGGTCTGAATCGGCACCGGTTCGGCTCCAAATTCCCCGATCAACCATCGGACATTATCCTCATCCTCGGACAGATTAAAGGTACAGGTGCTGTAGATCATAAACCCTCCCGGCTTCAGGGCCGGCCAGATATCGGCCAATATCATACGCTGACGGGCGGCGCACATATCGACCGTCGCAAGGCTCCAATCGGCCACCGCCTGAGGCTCTTTACGGAACATACCCTCGCCCGAACAGGGTGCATCGACAGCAATAACATCAAACATCAGCCCCGATTCACCAATCTGTCGTGGCGTGTTGCAGGTCACCATCACATCGCTGCGTCCCCATTTTACCATATTCTCCGCCAGAATATTCGCCCTTCCCCGCTGGATCTCATTGGCCACAAGGATGCTGCCTTCGGGAAGCAGCGAAGCTATATGAGTCGATTTGCCTCCGGGAGCAGCGCAGAGATCAAGGAATGTGACCGGTCCGCTTACACAGCTCCTAACAGCCTGCTCCATAAACATGGACGATGCCTCCTGCACATAGTAAACGCCCTGATGCAGCTTGGGGTCAAGGGTAAAGAGCGGGCGGCGGTCCAGATAAAAGGCGTCCGATGCCCAAGGCACGGCTCCATCCGTACTGCATCCAAGGAAGTCGAGAACCTCCCCTAGACCGACTTTATCCGGATTCAGCCTGATGCTGACCGGCAGAGGGGTTTCCCGCAACGCCTCAAACAGTTCGGCCGCCTCACCCTCCGGCAACAGTCCGGACAACATGTTGATAAAATCTGACGGCAGTTCCATAACCTGACCTTAAGTTAAGACAAAATTAAGCCAAAAAATCAGTATATTCGCAGACAGCTAAAATTAACTGAACATGAAACAGTATCTTGAACTGCTTGACAAGATCCTAAAAGAGGGTGTCGAGAAGGTCGATCGGACCGGTACAGGCACCATAAGCATCTTCGGACATCAGATGCGCTTCAATCTGGAGGAGGGATTCCCGCTCCTTACGACCAAGAAACTTCATCTGAAGTCAATAATATATGAGCTGCTCTGGTTCCTGAGGGGCGACACCAACGCCAAATGGCTTCAGGAGCGCGGCGTGCGCATCTGGAACGAATGGGCCGACCCCGACGGTGATCTGGGGCACATATATGGCTATCAATGGCGCTCCTGGCCCGATTATGAAGGAGGTTTTATTGACCAGATATCAGAAGCGGTAAAAAGTATAAAACAGGATCCGGACTCACGCCGTATCATAGTCAGCTCATGGAATGTGGCCGATCTGAAGAATATGAATCTGCCGCCCTGCCACACCTTCTTTCAGTTCTATGTGGCAAACGGCAGGCTCAGTCTTCAGCTCTACCAGCGCAGTGCCGACACCTTCCTGGGCGTTCCCTTCAATATTGCTTCATACGCTCTGCTTACCATGATGACGGCTCAGGTCACGGGACTCAAACCCGGCGACTTTATACATACCACAGGTGACACCCACCTCTACACGAACCATCTGGAGCAGGCACGTCTGCAACTGACACGCGAGCCGCGCCGGCTGCCCGAAATGATCATTAACCCCGATGTGAAGAGCATCTTTGACTTCAAATTTGAAGATTTCCGGATTGAAGGCTATGATCCGCATCCTCACATCAAAGCCGAAGTCTCAGTATGATAACCATAATCGTTGCCATCTCCGAAGACGGAGCCATAGGATTTGAAAACCGTCTCATCTATCATCTTCGTGCCGACATGAAGCGTTTCAAAGCTCTCACTACCGGCAACACGGTGCTTATGGGACGCAATACATTTGAGTCCCTGCCCAAAGGAGCGCTACCCAACCGAAGAAACATAGTTCTCGCAAGAGACAGATCAGTGAGTTTTGCCGGCGCCGAAACATTCGGCTCACTGGAAGAAGCACTTGCCCGATGCTCCCCCAATGAACATGTATATATAATAGGTGGAGCACAGGTTTACCGACAGGCGCTGCCGCTTGCCAACAGACTGGAGATAACGCTTGTCCACAACATACCGGAAAGGGCCGATACCGCATTCCCCGAATTCCGCAGCTGCCCTAAATGGCGGCTTGTATCACGTGAAGACCACGGCCCCGATGAAGGGAATCCGTTTGCCTACTCCTTCCTTACATACGAAAAAGAAGAGGCTCTCTAAAACAAAGAGCCTCTTCTTTTTCAATGTTATTCAGAATTACTTCTGACTATTTACCTTCCTTCCTCCAGTTTGGCTGAATAGACAATATTCAATGCCCATGCCTTACGCAAAGCCTGTTTCACGTCCGTTACAATACCCATGTGGGTATCCTTATCGATCTTTAGAGATACTTTCATGAAAGGTTTATCTCTTTCAAACATATTTTCACGTTCGGCAACCACAAAGTCGCGAATATGCTCCGGCTCAGAGAACTTATCATTTAACTGAATACGTGGCGCTGAACCCATAACCGCACGATACGCCCTTGCAGGAGGACCGATATAAATAAATGATACCAGAGATTTCTTCTCAAGTCTCTCAATTTCAGTACCCGAAGGAGTGGTGAACTGTACCTTCAATTCCACATCACGAAGGGTTGTAACCATCATGAAAAAGAACAGAACTGTAAAAATCAAATCCGGAAGAGACGAAGTATTCAACTCCGGCATTTCCCTTGAACTCTTTTTAAATCTACCCATATTCTTATCTTTTTACTGTGGTGCAACCACTGTGGTACCATACTGCCTGGGCTCGGCCTCCGAGATCTTAGACGGGTACATACCCTTGGCAAAGGTCTGCTCATCCTCAGATGCATCAACCCAACCTTTACCGAATGTCTGTCTGCACCATTCGTCACGAAGCTCGTTGTAAGCCCTTGTCAGCTCGTTCTGAACCTGAAAATATGTTTCATAGCTTGTAGAACGGTCTGTCTGCAGTGAAATTACATGTTTTATCGTCGTAACGACAGTTTTAAAATCCGGAATAACATACTCTTCCTTAGCAGGCAGATTGATATTGTCATGAGGATTTGCGATAAATTCTTTTGCTATATCCTTAAGTTCATGAATAGCAACCCGTCCGTTAAAAGCGCCATGCTTAACGTATATCTCATTGAACTTATTTACGTTCACTATCATTATATTACGTTCCCTGATCATAATCTCCTCTTCCACGGCATTGGGGTCCCACTCGGGAAGACGCCTGGGCAGACCCGTATCAGTGTCCATCGAGGTAGTCACAAGGAAGAATATCAGCAATATAAATGAGATATCAGCTATCGAAGATTGATTCAGTCCAGGAACTTTTCTTTTTCCTTTTCCCATAACTAATCTCTTTCAATATAATTATTTTTTCTTAAAAACTCCTAGCATTGACAGAAGAAGACTCAGCAATGTGGCCGCTGACAATGCATAGATTGAATAGAGACAAACCTCTGTCAACTTGAGCAAAGTCTCATTATCAAAAAGAGTTGTACCACCATCAAGACGCACCGGGACACCTTTTGACATGAAAATCGAGACCGCTACGGCGATTGCAGTGAAAAGGAAAACGGGAGCCACATAGCCGCTCCTGCCGTCCCTCATAGCAGTTTCCTCGCTTTTAGGTCTTTTCTTCACAATACGCCTATATTTCCAATTCCTACTACCGTTTATGACACCGAAAAGGAAAATCACTGCAATAGTTATCGCCACGAGGGCATATAACCATATAAGTAGCGTTCCTGTATGGGTAGGTGCAATTAAATTCTCATTATTGTGAAACTCCGTAACGTCATATCCGACACCATAAAACAATACGAGAATCACAGCCGAGATTAACAGAAGTATCCACAATGCCCATGATGACGCCTTTATTTTTATTTCCTTAACTTCGTCAATCTTGTTATTATTTTTCATAACAGGGATATATTTACTTTTTAAACTTCAGATTATACTTCACAATCATGTCAAGAAAGCTTACCGTTGAATCTTCCATATCGACGTTCAAAGCCTCAACTTTACTCAAAATATAGTTATAGAACACCTGAAGAATAAGAGCAACAATAATACCGAAAATGGTTGTGATAAGAGCAACCTTCATACCGCCGGCAACAATTGTCGGTGAAATATCATTTTGTCTCTGAATACTATCAAAAGCCATAACCATACCGATAACGGTTCCCAGGAATCCGAGTGAAGGAGACATTGCTATAAACAGCGTAATCCATGAGAGGTTCTTCTCAATAGTGGAAGCCTGAACACTGCCATAGGCAACGATCGAACGTTCAACTACGTCAATGCCCTGGTCAATTCTCATAAGACCCTGATAGCAGATCGAAGCGACCGGACCGCGGGTGTCACGGCAAACCTTCTTTGCGCCCTCAATGTCACCTGTCTCAAGTGCAGCCTGAATGTCCTCAAGCAACTTCTTGCTGTTAACTTCACTAAGGCTTAAGAAAATGATACGCTCAATACAGAGGGCAAGACCGAAGATCATAGCGATGGCAATAGCTGACATAAAACCTGCATCACCTTCAATGAATTTAATCTTGAGCTGTTTGTGCAGACTGGCCTGATCTTCCTCAGGCATCGTAATTATTTCATCGGCAGCCTCTTCCACAGCAGGTTCAGCAGCTTCTACCTGAGTCATCTCATCAGCAGCAGGAGCTGCATCTTGAGCCTGAATTGTCTGATTCACTCCAAAAATAAGGAGTCCCGTCATTGCAACGAATGCAAATACCTTTTTCATTTGAATTTGTTTTTAAATGTTAGTATATACTTTTTTTATTTAAAATGATTTGCTCTTTTTTATTTATAAGTTTCAGACCTAAAATCCGCGTCTTATTTTCAGCCTTACGTTCGGGCGGAAAGACGGGGATTCGAACCCCGGATACGCTTTTGGCGCATACACGCTTTCCAGGCGTGCCTCTTCAACCACTCGAGCATCTTTCCCTGAAGGCACTTTCTCCTTATAAGGTCCAAAACCTGCGCAAATTACAACATTTTTGTTGAATATAACAACCAAACGCTATTAAAACATGTAAAAAAATTATCTTTTTCCTTCAAATAGCCTATCGTAGTCCCCAAAACATTGAATATTTCCCCTTTTTTCATACTTTTGCATCACTCATGAAGAGAGAATTCAGGACATATTATCTGTTAAAACCTCTCAGCTGGATTTACGCTTTATTTACCTCTGTCAGGAACATGATGTATGACAGAGGCATACTCCCTGCCACCCGTTTTCCGATACCTGCAATATCGGTCGGGAACATAACGGTCGGAGGTACGGGCAAGACTCCCCACACCCTGTACATAGCCTCTATGCTTAAGGACAAGGTTACAACCGCAGTTCTGAGCCGGGGATACGGCCGTCTGTCGAAAGGATTTCTTTTAGCCGATGAGAATAGCGATAGCAACCTGCTGGGCGATGAACCGTTAATGATACACAACCGTCTGCCGGGAATATACGTAGCAGTCGATGAGGACCGTGTACGCGGCATCAAACGCTTGCTGAAAGAGGTCCAACCCGAGGTTGTGATCCTTGACGATGCGTTTCAGCATCGCAGAATAGAGCCGTCACTTAACATACTGCTGGTAAACCGGAACAGAAACATCCTGAACGACTGCGTCATGCCGGCCGGAAGGATGCGTGAAACAGCCGCAGGCCGGAGTCGGGCCGACATCATCATAGTTACAAAATGTCCTGACACTCTGGACGGCCGCCGGATGGATGAGATGTCAGCAGAACTCATGGTACATCAGTCCCAAAAGGTCTTCTTCTCGACCGTCAAGTATGGCGATATCTACAATCCCTTCACATCCCGCACACTTGTACCGGAGCCGGGACGACAGGTCCTGGCAATAACCGGAATAGCCTCACCTGAAGCCATGTGGTCTAAACTTGAAGGCCTTTTCGGCAACGTCAAAAAACTCCCATTCAAAGACCACCACCGCTTTACTTCCCGTGACATAACCAGGATAGAACGGGATATCCAAAGTATGGGACCCGATGCCGTCATCGTAACAACCGAAAAGGATATTGCCCGCCTCAGGTCATGCCATCTGAGTACTGAGCTTAAAGAGAGGCTCTTCGCACTCCCGGTCACAATCCGATTCCTGCGTGACGAGGCCCTGTTCAGAGAAAACATCATCGAACACATCGAATCATTCAGAAAAAAACAAAATCGACATGTCTGAAATCAAACGTACTGAAATTTCCGAACTGGGTGAGTTCGGACTCATTGATCATCTGACCAAAAACTGTATACCGCAAAACAGCTCCACCCTATACGGTGTGGGCGATGACTGTGCCCTGCTCGACTACTCAGGAGAGAACAAGAAGGTACTCGTAACCACCGATATGCTTATGGAGGGAGTCCATTTTGACCTGACATACGTACCGATCAAACATCTGGGTTACAAATCGGCTATTGTCAACATATCCGATATCTATGCCATGAACGGCACTCCAAGGCAGATGACCGTCTCAATAGCGTTGAGCAAACGGTTCTCGGTCGAAGATATGGAGGATTTCTACGCCGGACTCATGCTTGCATGTAAGCGTCACGGGGTTGACCTGATAGGCGGCGACACCACATCGTCACTCACGGGATTTGCCATAAGCATAACTTGTATAGGCGAGGTTGAGAAAGGCAAGGCCGTATTCCGCAACGGAGCCGGCAAGAACGACCTGATATGCGTATCGGGCAATCTGGGTGCGGCATATATGGGTCTGCAACTGCTGGAGCGAGAAAAGGCTGTCTTCAACAGTATATCTCACGACTACAGAGTCCCCTTTTCGCCCGATTTCGCCGGCAAGGAATACCTTCTGGAGAGACAGCTCAAGCCCGAAGCGCGAGGCGACATAATCAAGCAGTTGCGCGAGGCCGGCATACAGCCCACCGCCATGATAGATATATCCGACGGACTCTCATCAGAACTCATACATATATGTAAACAGAGTAATACCGGGTGCAGCGTCTATCAGGAGCGCATCCCCATTGACTACCAAACCGCAGTCATGGCCGAAAATCTGAACATGGACGTATTCACATGCGCCCTTAACGGAGGAGAAGATTACGAACTGCTCTTCACCGTACCTCTTGCCGACCACGACAAGGTAATCCGTCTGAAAGATGTGAAGCTCATAGGTCACATGACCTCTCCCGAACAGGGACGTCACTTTATTACCGATTCGGGACAAGAAATTGAGCTCAAGGCTCAGGGCTGGACCTCCAACCTGTAACCGTCCCGCTCGTTGATCCCGCCCGAATAACCCGCTTATCCAACGAACCGCCGGCGTGACGGACTTCGCCGTTCCCCGAAAATCACCGTCCGAAAAACCACCGGTGTAACAAACCCGCTGTTCCCCCGAAGAAACACCGTTCGAAGACCCCGCCGGTTTAATAAAACCCGCCGGAGTCACGAACTTTCATCTCAACGAGGTTAGATAGTTTTCTCTATGTCCCAAACAAAAGCTCTGAGTCCCAGCTTCTCGGTAGCCTTATCCATTATTTGTAGCTTCTCCAGGACTATATCCACTTTATCGTCATCGACCACAGATATTATGGCCGAGCACATAGAGGGCCAGGCGTGGCTTCCGTAATGCGGCTCACCGGTCTTTGAACCCCTGCCCTGCACTCTTTCAACCATAGTAAAGCCACGGCAGTTGTTTGTGGTCAGTATGTCTATAACACGTTCGGTATAAGCCTGATCGAATGTTATTAAGATTGATTTCATTCTAATTATGTTTTTACTTTTACGTCTTAATCGCGCAGGAACTGTGTTTTGTTTTTTGCCCAAATTGCCTGAAGCTCCAACTGCTTGCGATGCTTACGACGGGCCCTCTTGATCCCCGCTCCCTGCATAGAGCAATAGAGAGTAGGTACAAGCACCAGTGTCACTATGGTCGATATGGTAAGACCACCTATTACCGCTATGCCGAGCGGACGCCACATAGCCGCACCCTGTCCCTGGCTTACAGCCATGGGAATCATACCCAGAATGGTAGTCAGCGTGGTCATAAGCACCGGACGCAGACGGCTGCGGGCGGCAGCCACCGTAGCGGTTATGGCCGACATACCGCGTTCCCGGCAGAGCCTGGTATAGTCTATAAGCACAATACCGTTCTTTACCACAATACCTATAAGCATTATTGCTCCCAAAATGCTCATAAGGTTGATCGAGGTGTTAGTAAGCCACAGGGCTGCGAGCACTCCGCTCAGCGCAAACGGCACGGAGAACATTATGGTAAAGGGCAGGCTGAGCGATTCAAACTCGGCAGCCATGACAATAAAGACAAGCATAATTATAAGCAGAGCCAACAGTCCCATATCCTTGAACGACTCCTGTTGGACCTCGTAATCACCCGCAATCTGTATGAAAACGTCCTCGGGCAGATCCATACCGGCAATTATAGCCTGGCCGGCCTCGACAACCTCACTCAGTACCGAGCCTCCGGCCACAACACAGGTCACGGTATTAATACGCTGGCGGTCCTTACGGGTTATGGTGGGCGGTGTAAACACCTCCTCAATGTGACCCACATCCTTCACACGCACGGCATTGGCACCGGCGCCATAGAGCAAGATATTCTCAATGTCTTCCAACTGAGTACGATATTCAGGAGCGTAACGTACCTTAATATTATACTCCTCACCGTCCTCGCGGTAAAACGATGCGGTAGCACCATAAATACGATTACGCAGATATGTGGCCGCGGTTGACATATTCAATCCGTGCTGGGCCAGCTTTACGCGGTCAAACACCACCTCGTATTCGGGCCGGTAGTTGTCGCGGCTCACATAAGCCTCGCCCACAGCCTCGACATCCTTCATGGCTTTCAGGAACTCGGCGGCCACGGCATCGGTCACAGCAAAATCATTACCGTAAATCTCGAATTCGACCGCTGACACTCCTCCTATGACCATTGCGTCACTTGTCCTAACCGTAAACCTCTCAATCTCCGGACGTGCGTCAAGGTCGGCACGCATCTCGGCTACCACCTGATCCGATGATACGGTGCGCTCCTTAAGCTCCTTGAGCGCAATGGTAAATGATATGATATGTGTTCCGTTGGTCTGCATCGATGCAAACATATTGTTCTCATCGGCAGTACCTACACGGAAATTACACATTTCAAGGTCATCGGCATAACGCTCCATCCAGAGGTCGGAGAGCTCCATCGCCACGCTGCGGGAGCGGTCAATATTGGTGTTAATAGGCATATATATGGTTACCGATACGCGTGATTGCTCATCGGAAGGGAAAAACTCGGACTTCAAATAGCCAATCAAAAAGAGCGATGCGACAAAAATTACAAAACAGGCAAAAATTACCTTTTTGCGGTTACGTGCCGCCTGATTGATACGGCGTGAGTACCAGTGGTCCAGTCCATCCAGAGCCCTCCGGATCGGAGTATATAATAAGGTATGCAGGCGGCTGCCCTTTTTCTCCAGTCTCAGCATACGCGAACACAGCATAGGCGTAAGAGTGAGCGACACCAGGAGCGAAATTGCTATGATCACACACATCATACCGCCCAACTGCCTGAACATGACTCCCGTCATGCCGGACATCAAAGTGAGTGGGAAGAAGACTGCCAATATGGTCAATGTGGATGCTACAACCGACAGGGCCACCTCATTGGTAGCGTGTATAGCAGCCCGTTTGGGATCGGCACCTCGTTCAATATGGGTTGTCACGTTTTCCAATACCACAATAGAGTCATCGACCACCATACCTATCGATATGATCAGAGCACTCAGCGAGATTATATTAATAGAACCGCCGGTCGCAAACAGATATATGAACGACGCTATCAGTGAAAGGGGAATCGTTATAGCCACAACCAGAGTGGCACGCCAGCGGCCTGTGAAGAGATAAACCACAAACACCACGAACAGCAGAGCATACAGAATAGTCTCGGCAAGGGATTTGACGGCCAGCATAATATCCTCGGAACTGTCAAAGATCATACCCAATTTTACATCGCCGGGCAGATTCTTCTCCAGTTCGGGAAGTGCGGCATTTATCTTGCGGCAAATATCTACGGTATTACCTCCGGACTGTTTCTGAACAAGCATCATGGCGCCCTGTACACCGTTGTTATATGCCTCTTGCGCCCGTTCCTGAGTTCCGTCAACAATCTTGGCCACATCGCTCAGATAGACATTACGGCCCCCTATCGAGGTCACTACCAGACCGCCCATCTCCATGGGATCCCTGAACTCGCCATTCACCCTTAAGGAGTATGACTCATTACCCACATCAATCGTTCCGGTCGGAATACTGCGGTTCTCGGCTCCTATCAGCGCCGCAATAACCTCAACTGTCAGATTGTATGCCTCCAGCTTAACGGGATCGCAGTAAACATATATTTCACGCTCAGGTGCACCGACTACCGACACTGCACCCACGCCCGAAATACGTGCCAGCGGATTCACCACATTCTCATCAAGGATCTTGTAGAGTGCGCTCCGGCTCTCGCCCGCCTGCACCGACAGTATCATGATAGGTATCATGCCGGTATCAAACTTGAATATGGTGGGCGAACCGGCTCCGTCGGGCAGCGAGTTGGAGACCATATCCAGTTTATCCCGCACATCGTTTGTAAGGTCATCTATTGAATGGCCGTACTCGAATTCGAGTGTTATAACCGACACATTTTCCGATGATTGTGATGTTATATGCTTTATATGATTACAACTGTAGAGCACGTTTTCCAACGGCCGGGTCACATTATTCTCGATGTCCGATGCGCTTGCACCCATGTAATATGTGAACACCACTACGGTGTTGGACTCAATGTCGGGCAGCCGGTCAATCGGCAGCCTGGAGTATGAGAACAGGCCGAACACCACCACAGCCACGAAACAGAGCGCCGTAAAAATTGGTCTTTTAACCGATCCTTCGTATAGACTCATGATTTACTTTCAGAATTTAATTTCCAACTTCAACTTCCACACCGTCAGACAGCTTGGACTGTCCTGCAATCACAATCTGCGCACCGTTAGGCACCCCCGATATAAGTTCGTAGCGATCGCCTAAACGCTGACCCAGCTCCACCTTCCTGTATGACACCTTGCCATCCTCATAGATATAGACAAACCGGTCGCCTGAGCCGGCGCGCTTCTCAATGGCCAGATCAGGTACCACAACGCGGTTCTCCGTGCCAAAATTCAGGGTCGCACGTGCAAACATACCCGGACGCAGCTTCCGGCCGGTGTTGGCCACACCAATCTCAACCGGGAAAGTGTGAGTCATAGCATCGACAGTGGGATATATCAACGACACCTTGCCGGTAAACGTCTCCCCGGGATAGGCATCCAATGCGACACTCACTTCATCGCCTATACTGACCTGTGAGTAGTACTTCTCGGAAACATTTACGATAAGCTTAACGGGGACAATCTTCTGCACCACCAGAATAGGCTGACCGCTATAGAGGTCGCCGTTGTCATAGTTGCGGTTTGTAACCACACCGTCAATGGGACTCTGCAAAATGGTATTCTCCCTGAGCGTCAGACAGGACTTACGGGCAACTTCCAGCTGCATGTTAAAATTTTCCCAGTCGGACTTTGAAACGCCGCCTACCTTATACAGTTCGTCTATACGATGGAACTCCGTCTCAAGATTCAGAAGTTGCATCTCCTGCTGTGTCAGCGTAGTGGCATCCATCATTACCAGGATCTGTCCGGTCCGCACATTATCTCCCACTTCAACCAAAATATTGCTGATCCTTGCCGGTACTGACGTCGCAATATTATTTTTCACCTCACTCTCGATGGCGGCTGAATAGACCTGTTTCTGCGGCACAGGCTCCTCAACCACTTTAGCCAGTCTTACCAACGGTTTGGCTGCCGGTTCAACAACACTTACGGCCTCCGTCACAGCGGCTGTCTGTTTTTTCTGTCCGCAGGCTGAAAAAATCAGCACCGTGCAGATTGCGATCGTTGAAAATCTCAAAGTCTTCATATTTATCTATATTATTTTATTTCTGCTCATTACTCTCTCCCCAGCACCTTATCCAGATCGGCCTTCGCTGCCAGATAATTGTAGATTGACTGGCTGTAAGTAAGTTTGGCCTGAGTAAGCGCAACCTCGGAATTATTCAGTTCCAGTATCGTGCCCTTACCTGTCTCATAACGCTTTCCGGCTATCTCGCGACCTTTTTCGGCCTGACGGATCGCCTCATTGTTGCTGGCTGCCTGCTCGGCGCTCGCCCTCATATTATCCACATAGTTCTTCACCTGCAAACCCAGTTGCCGCTCCGTATAATCTATACTCTCGCTGAGCTGACTTATCTGCAACTTGGTGCTGCGCAGCTTGGTAAAATTCCCCGCCTTGAAAATGGGAATTGAGACCGACAGTATCACCGATGAGCTCTTGGCCCACTCGTACTGTCCGATATTCCAATCCTTATTTTGAAGCGAGTTTAATGAATAGTTACCCGATAGGGCAAGTGTAGGCAGGAAATTCATCTTTTGAATACGGAGAGTCTGGTTCAACATCGTCTCGTTCAACTTGAGCTGACGCATATTGCTGTTATCCTCCAGCGAATAGTAGCTGTCCAACTCCATGACTTCGGCATAGATCCGATCCTCATAATCCTTAATGGCGCCCTCCACCTCTATCTCTGTCTCAGGGTCAACACCCATCAAAACTAAAAGCTGTAGTTTAGCCATTGCAACGGCATTGCGCGCCTGAATCAAGGTAGGGCTCAGACTGCGCACCTGCACCTCGGCGCTTATCTTATCGTACTCGCTCGTGCCGCCCAGCTCGTAGAGTTTGCTCACCATATAGAAGTTCTCCCGTGCCTGCTCAAAACTGCTGAACAGAGCATCGTAACCGTCCTGTGCCAACATGACCTGATAATAGGCTTTTGTCACCTGATTCACCAGATCCAGTTTGGAGCTGCGGCTCTGCTCCATCGCATTCTCAAGATCGCTCTTGGTCAGGTTCATGGTGGCATAGATAGTAGGAGCGAACAGAGGCAGACTCACCTGAAACTGACCGCTCCAGGTACTCGTATTATCCATACCCATCTTATGTTTTCCGAAATCGCCCAGACTGATCATCGGAGCCAGCAGGGTATATTGTACAGTCCCACCGAAGTCGGCGGTCGGCAGAAGCGCCTGCCACGCCTCTTTATTACTAACCTTCTTGACTTCTATCTGCTGTTGGGCAATCTTGATTGTGGGATTGTCGCTAAGCGCTATCCGCAAGGCATCGTCAAGACTGACCCTCAGAACATTATCGGTGCCGGCATCTTGAGCACATACTGTCTGTCCTAAAACAAAAGCAGCCGCTATCAGAAAGCCTGTTTTGATTAAAAATCCTCTTTTCATTCCAAATTTTATTGATTTACTTTTTCAAACCTTCGTGGAAAACCATCACACCTATGTCCACATTAAGGTCATCACTAAAAACTATTATCCGTTCTGCCAAATATAGTAACGTTTATATTATTATAGTTATTGCCTTTATATAAATTAGACTTCACGACCTATGACTAAACATTCCGGCCATGACAATTCTTAAATTTTTTTCCGCTTCCGCACGGACAGGGGTCGTTCCGTCCCGGAGTCTTCTCCACACGGACAGGTTCGCGAATCTGCTGACGTGTGTCGCGAGCTGCGGCGGCACGCTGGTTCGGGTCGCTCAAATCGGTACGGTTTTCCGTGTACTGACGGCGCTGCTGACGGTTCTGCGGCGGAGCCTCACGCACACTGTCGGGATCGGGTTCAGGTATCTGACCACGCATCAGTATGGAGACCGCCTGGTCATTCATCTTATAAACCATATTATCGAACAGATTCACCGATTCGAGTTTGAATATAAGCAGCGGATCTTTCTGTTCGTAGCTGGCAGTCTGTACCGAATGCTTCAATTCGTCTAGCTCACGCAGATTCTCCTTCCAGCAGTCATCGACCGTATGGAGCAGTATTGCCTTTTGAAATGCCGTCACGACGCTCTTACTCTCGGACTCATATGCCTCCTTCAGATTACAGGGGATCTGATAGACCTTCTGTCCGTCCGTAATGGGAATAAGAATATTCTCATAACGGTCGGCATGCTCCTCATAGACCCTCTTTATTACCGGATTCACTATGAAAGCCATCCTGTCGCATTTGCGCTTAAAGTTGCCCATGGCGGCCGAGAATAGAATATCAGGCAGTTCATCGGCCTTTATGTTGTCATACTCATCGGCACTGAACGGCAGTTCGATGGCAAGTACGCGGAATATCTCCATCTGCAAGGTGTCATAGTCAGCGCAGTTCTCGGCAATCACCGAACAGCGATCCCATATCATATTTGCAATATCCATGTCTATGCGCTCGCCTATCAGGGCGTGACGGCGCTTTTCATAGACCACGGTACGCTGTTTGTTCATAACATCATCATACTCCAGCAAGCGTTTACGGACCCCGAAATGGTTCTCCTCAACCTTCTTCTGAGCCTGCTCAATACGCTTGGTAATGAAGCTGTTCTCAATCATCTCGTCATCCTGAAGCCCAAGTTTATCCATGAGCGGAGCAATACGCTCCGAACCGAAGAGACGCATCAGGTCGTCCTCAAGCGAAATAAAGAAGACCGATGAACCCGGGTCTCCCTGACGGCCGGCACGACCGCGCAACTGACGGTCCACACGACGGCTCTCATGACGCTCAGTGCCCACGATTGCAAGACCTCCGGCCTTACGTACCTCGGGCGACAGTTTAATATCGGTACCACGACCGGCCATATTGGTGGCAATGGTCACAACACTTTTCTGACCGGCCTGTGCCACAATATCGGCCTCCCTCTGGTGCAGTTTGGCATTAAGAACGTTGTGCTCTATTTTGCGCATGGACAACATACGGCTAAGCTGCTCGCTTATCTCAACCGATGTCGTACCCACCAGTACCGGACGTCCCTCATCAACCAACTTGACAATCTCTTCAATAACAGCCTTATATTTTTCGCGCTTGGTCTTATATATACGGTCGTTCTGGTCTATACGGGCTATAGGCTTGTTGGTAGGAATAACCACCACATCCAGCTTATAGATATCCCAAAACTCACCGGCTTCAGTCTCGGCCGTACCGGTCATACCGGCCAGCTTATGATACATTCGGAAATAGTTCTGAAGTGTGATAGTTGCAAATGTCTGGGTAGCGGCCTCAATGTTAACCCGCTCCTTAGCCTCCACCGCCTGATGCAGACCGTCCGACCAGCGACGGCCCTCCATTACACGTCCCGTCTGTTCATCGACAATCTTCACCTTGTTGTCCTCAGTAACAATATAGTCCACATCACGCTCGAACATACAGTATGCCTTGAGCAGCTGGCTTATAGTATGAATACGTTCACTTTTTACGGCAAAATTGGTAAGCAATTCATCCTTCTTCGCAAGCTTATCCTCCGATGTAAGCTCCGTCTGCGTCTCAAGTTCCGAAAGCTGCGATGCAATGTCGGGCATAACAAAGAACTGAGGATCCTTCTGCGTGCCGCTGATAAGTTCAACGCCCTTATCCGTCAGCTCCACGCTGTTAAGCTTCTCGTCAATGACAAAGTATAGGGGCGCCACAGCCTCGGGCATGCGCCTGTTCTGCTGCTCCATATAGATCTCCTCGGTCTTCTGCATACCCACCTTGATCCCCGGCTCACTTAAAAACTTGATAAGCGCCTTATTCTTGGGCAGAGCCTTGAAACTGCGGAAGAGCGACAGGAATCCCTCGGCCACCTCCTCCTGATCTTCCGACATAACCAGCTTTCTGGCCTCGGCAAGGTACTTCGTAGCCAGACGTTTCTGAGCCTCAAAGAGCTGCTCCACCTGCGGGCGGAGCTCCTCGAACTGCTGGTCTTCGCCTCTGGGTACGGGACCCGATATGATAAGAGGTGTACGGGCATCGTCAATGAGCACCGAGTCAACCTCGTCCACAATAGCAAAGTTGTGACCGCGCTGTACCAGTTCGTTAGGATGGCCGGCCATATTGTCACGCAGATAGTCAAATCCGAACTCATTGTTGGTACCAAAGGTTATGTCGGCACGGTATGCGTTGCGGCGGGCCTCGGAGTTGGGCTGATGCTTGTCAATACAATCCACCGAAAGACCGTGGAACATATAGAGCGGACCCATCCACTCGGCGTCACGTTTGGCCAGATAGTCGTTCACCGTAACCACATGTACGCCATTGCCTGTCAATGCATTCAGGAACACGGGCAGCGTAGCCACAAGGGTCTTACCCTCACCGGTGGCCATCTCGGCGATCCTGCCTTTGTGCAGAACCACACCGCCGAACAGCTGCACATCATAGTGTATCATATTCCAGACCGTGTCGTTTCCGCCGGCAACCCAATGTTGCTGCCACAGGGCCTTATCGTCCTCAATACGTACAAAGTCATGCTTTGCCGCCAGGTCGCGGTCAAAATCGGTGGCTGTAACCTCCACCTCCTCGTTTTCCGTAAAGCGGCGGGCGGTCTCCTTAACAATTGCGAAAACATCGGGGAGAACCTCATCCAGGACCACCTCGTAGCGATCCATGACCTCCTTCTCCATCTTGTCTATCTGATTGAACAGGGGCTCGCGGTCCTCCAGCTCAGTCTGCTCGACCGTAGCCTTCAGCTCCTCAATACGCTGTTTTTCAGGTATCACAAAATCTCTGACCTTTTGTTTTATCTCTAATGTTGCGGCACGCAATTCATCATTGGAAAGTTTTTCGTATCGGGGATAGACCCTTTTTATCTTATCAACCCACGGCTGGATTTCCCTAATGTCACGTGTCTGCTTACTTCCAAAAAGCTTACCTATAAATTTACTAAAACCCATTATCCGTTATTATATTTATTGTTCTGTTATTTATTCTTAATCGCAAAATCCATGCCTGATCCATTCCGAAATGCAAAGATAATTTATTTTTTTTCTCTAAAAACGACTATCAGTCAAAAGCTATACTATTTAACAAGCATTACTATAATTTGCATAATGTGAAAACTTTTTTTATATAATAGTTTGACTTAAGCATAAAATAAAATATCTTTGCCGATAATTAAAAAGAGATACCTATGTATAACCTGTCAGTTCTACCCTTTTCTATTTGCGTGGTGGTTATTCCGTCGCGTTAAGGGAGAGGTTTTACCTGACAATAACTATACAGGCCCTTCTTCCATAACACAGGAGAGGGGTCTTTTTTTGAATAATAAAACCGGAAAAATTAAACTGAACAGTTAAAAACCGACTTCAAAAAACAGAATCGGTTCTAAGGAATAAACAGAAAAAAAGCAATAAAAACAGAATATGAAAATTCCTTTAAGAAGTGATCAGTGTACGGTAGGACGGCGCATGGCGGGAGCAAGAGCCCTCTGGACAGCCAACGGCATGAAACGCAGCCAGATGGGACGTCCCATAATAGCCATCGCCAACTCCTTCACACAATTTGTGCCCGGCCACACCCATCTGCATGAGGCCGGCCAGATGATCAAGGCCGAGATAGAGCGTCTGGGCTGTTTTGCCGCCGAATTCAACACCATCGCCATAGATGACGGCATAGCCATGGGTCACGACGGCATGCTCTACTCGCTGCCCTCGCGCGACATAATTGCCGACAGTGTAGAATATATGGTCAATGCCCACAAGGCCGATGCCCTTATCTGCATAACCAACTGCGACAAAATCACTCCAGGTATGCTTATGGCTGCAATGAGGCTCAACATACCCACCGTATTTGTCAGCGGCGGCCCCATGGAGGCCGGTCAACTGGGTGATAGGCAACTGGACCTGATTGATACAATGATAAGCTCTGCCGATGAGAGCATCTCCGATGAGGAGGTCGAGGCCATCGAGCGTGCCGCCTGCCCCGGTTGCGGCTGCTGTTCGGGAATGTTCACCGCCAATTCGATGAACTGCCTGACCGAAGCCCTGGGACTTGCGCTCCCCGGCAACGGCACCATCCTGGCCACCCACAAAAACCGCATCAAACTCATGAAAGATGCCGCGGCACTCATAGTCCGCAATGCCCTTAAATACTACGAGGAGGGCGATGAGAGCGTGCTGCCCCTCAGCATAGCCCAAAAGAGGAACTTTGAGAACGCCATGAATCTGGACATCGCCATGGGCGGCTCCACCAACACCATACTGCACCTGCTTGCCATTGCATACGAGGCCGGTGTGGACTTCAAGATGGAAGATATCGACCGACTGTCGCGTAAAGTACCCTGCCTCTGCAAGGTGGCTCCCAACACCCAAAAATATCACCTGCAAGATGTGGGACGTGCCGGCGGCGTAATCAACATACTCGCCGAACTCTCCAAGGGCAGACTGCTCCATACCGATGCTCTCAGCGTAACAGGCCTCACCTACGGCGAACTGATTGAAAAGTACAGCATAACCGGGGCTAATATAGACCCCGAAGCAAAGCGCATCTACTCAACCGCTCCTGCCGGCCGGTTCAACATCGAGCTGGGCTCCCAGGAGAACAGCTATAAGGTGCTCGATACCGACCGCGCCGAAGGGTGCATACGCGATTTGCAGCATGCCTACTCCAAGGATGGCGGACTGGCCATACTTAAAGGCAACATAGCCCTTGACGGCTGCGTGGTCAAGACTGCCGGTGTGGACGAAAGCATCTGGAAATTCTCAGGCCCCGCCCGCGTCTTCGACTCACAGGAAGATGCCGTAGAGGGCATACTCGGAAGTAAGGTGCAGGCCGGCGATGTGGTCGTCATCACCCACGAAGGCCCCAGGGGAGGACCCGGAATGCAGGAGATGCTCTACCCCACCTCATACATCAAGTCGCGTCATCTGGGCAAAGATTGTGCCCTGATAACCGACGGCCGCTTCTCAGGCGGAACATCGGGCCTGAGCATAGGCCACATCTCACCCGAGGCAGCCGCCGGCGGCGCCATAGGGAAGGTGGTGGACGGCGACATAATAGAGATAGACATACCCGCGCGCAGTATAAACGTGCGCCTTTCCGATGCCGAGCTGGAGGCCCGCCCCATGCGTCCTCTCACCCGCAAACGCATAGTACCCAAAAGTCTCAGGGCCTATGCCAAGATGGTAAGTTCGGCCGATAAGGGAGGCGTTAGAATAATAGACTGAAAAACGTTAAATCATAGTTGAAAGAGTCTGAAAAACAGACTGAAAGACGTCTTAATTTATAGAATAAAAACAGCCTCAGGGCCTGCGCTGATATATAAAGAAGCACAGCCTATAAAAAGTAGGTATTAGAAATATAGACTGAACAAAATGAAAAATAAAATATCAGGAGCCGAAGCGATGCTCCGGGCACTGCTTGCCGAAGGGGTTGACACGGTATTCGCCTACCCCGGCGGCTCAATAATCAAGGTATTCGATGCCCTGTATGACCATTGCTGTGACATACGCCAGATATTGGTACGCCACGAACAGGGCGCCACGCATGCCGCCCAGGGCTACGCACGCGTCTCGGGCCGCATCGGAGTTGCCATTGTCACCAGCGGTCCCGGCGCTACCAACACCATAACCGGCATAAGCGATGCCATGCTCGACAGCACCCCCATTGTGGTGATTGCCGGTCAGGTAGGCACCGATGCCCTCGGTACCGATGCCTTCCAGGAGATTGACCTGGTAGGCGTTACCCAGCCCATCACCAAATGGAACTATCAGATACGCCGCGCCGAAGATATAGCATGGGCCGTAGCCCGCGCCTTCTATATAGCCGGCTCAGGACGTCCCGGTCCGGTGGTGCTGGACTTTACCAAGACCGCACAGACAGGCATGATAGATTTCAGGCCCGAACATATAGAGTATATACGCAGCTACATACCCTCGCCCGACCCCGACATGGGGCAGATTGAGGCTGCCGTAAGCCTCATAGACAAAGCCAGCAAGCCGCTTGTCCTCGTGGGACACGGAGTTGAGTTGGGTCAGGCCGAAAAGGAGCTCCGGGAGTTCATCGAGAAGGGCGGTCTGCCCGCAGCACGCACCCTTCTGGGGCTTGCCGCCCTGCCCACCGATCACCCGCTTAATATGGGCATGCTCGGCATGCACGGCAATCTGGCCCCCAACATCAAAACCAACGAATGCGACCTGCTCATAGCCGTGGGAATGCGGTTCAGTGACCGTGTCACCGGAACCCTCTCCACCTATGCCCGTCAGGCCAAAATAATACATCTGGACATTGACAAGTCCGAGTTCGGCAAAAATGTCAAGCCCGATGTCGCAGTGCTTGGCGACTGCCGCAAAACTCTGAAGCTGATAACCGAACGTATGGCCAAAGCTGACCACAAAGAATGGATAGAGAGCTTTAAACCGCTTGACAAAGAAGAATTTGATAAAGTCATAAACAACGCTCTATATCCCGCTTCCGGTCCGCTCAAGATGGGCGAAGTTGTCAAGGCCGTGAGCGACCAATCCCCCGACAACTCCATTCTGGTGACCGATGTAGGCCAGAATCAGATGTTCTCGGCACGGTACTTCAAATTCCGTTCCAAACGGAGCATAGTGACATCGGGAGGACTTGGAACCATGGGCTTCTGCCTGCCTGCCGCCATAGGCGCCACCTTCGGAGCTCCCGAACGCATGGTATTCGCCTTTCAGGGTGACGGCGGTTTCCAGATGAACATTCAAGAGCTGGGCACCGTAATGCAGACCGGCGCCCCCGTCAAGATGATTGTACTGAACAACACCTACCTCGGCAATGTACGCCAGTGGCAGCAGATGATGTTTAACTGCCGGTACTCCTGCACCCATATGATGAACCCCGACTACAGCAAGGTAGCTGCCGGCTACGGCATACCCTACAAAAGAGTGGAAAAACGTGAGGAACTTAAAGACAGTATCGCCAAAATGATTAACTTTAAGGGTGCATTTATTCTGGAAGTTATAGTTATGGACGAGGAGAATGTCATGCCTATGATCCCTCCGGGGAATTCGGTGGACAACATGATATTCAGCCTTGCAGACAATTAGCAATTTTCTTAGGAACAAGCGCAGAGATAAGCTTGCTTAATCTTTGCCGAGTGACGACAGAAAAAACAACGAAGTTGAATGAACACGAACAATAACAATAAAAAGCTGTACACTCTGATTGTACATTCAGAGAACATCGCCGGTATCCTCAATCAGGTTACTGCGGTATTCACACGCCGTCAGGTCAATATCGAGAGCCTGAACGTATCGGCATCGTCAATCCCCGGCATACACCGCTATACCATTACCGCTATGACCGACAGCGAAAGTGTTGCCAAGATTGCCGCACAGATTAAGAAAAAGGTCGATGTGCTGCAGTGCCAGTACTACACCGACAGTGAGATATTCATGCAGGAGGTAGCGCTCTATAAGGTCGTTACCGGAGTCCTCACGGATAACCCTCAGATCTCGTCCATTATCCGCAAGTATGACGCCAAGCTGATTGAGGTCAACTCCACCTTCTCGGTAATCGAGAAGACCGGACGCACCGAGGACATCACCGCCCTTAACAAAGAGCTGTCGGCTCAGGGAGCCATTCTCCAGTTCGTCAGCTCCGGCCGCGTGGCCATCACCCGCGCACGCATCGAACACGTTAGCGAGTATCTGGACAATATGGCCAGCCGCTACGGTAATAACAACCCGAACGGCCGCAACAACCCAAAAGGTTGCAACCCGAACGGAAGTAATTCAAATGACAGTAACAGCCTTAACGATAATAACATTCCAAACGGTTGTAACAGTCAAAATGAGGAAAAATAATATTCTAACTAAAAACTAAGATAATATGAAAATGAATTTTGGAGGTGTCATAGAAGAGGTTATGACACGTGAGGAGTTCCCGCTGGAGAAAGCCCGCGAGGTACTCAAGAATGAAACAATAGCAGTGATCGGCTACGGAGTACAGGGCCCCGGTCAGGCCTGTAACCTACGTGACAACGGCTTCAATGTAATTGTCGGCCAGCGTCAGGGCAAGACCTACGATAAAGCTGTAGCCGACGGTTGGGTGCCCGGCAAGACTCTCTTCTCAATCGAAGAGGCTGCCATGAAGGGAACAATCATCTGTATGCTCCTGTCCGATGCCGCTCAAATGCAGCAGTGGCCCAACATAAAGCCCCATCTTACCGCAGGCAAGACTCTCTATTTCTCACACGGATTTGCTATCACATGGAATGACCGTACCGGCGTTGTTCCTCCAAAGGATGTCGATGTAATTATGGTTGCTCCCAAGGGCTCAGGCACATCACTGCGTACCATGTTCCTTGAGGGTCGCGGCCTGAACAGCTCATACGCCGTCTATCAGGATGCATCGGGCAAGGCACTTGATAAAGTTCTTGCATTCGGAATCGGCATAGGCTCCGGTTATCTGTTCGAGACCACATTCAAACGGGAAGCCATTTCGGACCTTACCGGTGAGCGCGGCTCGTTGATGGGTGCCATACAGGGCTTGCTGCTGGCCCAATACGAGGTGCTCCGCGAAAACGGACATACCCCCTCCGAAGCCTTCAACGAGACAGTCGAAGAACTTACACAGAGCCTTATGCCCCTGTTTGCACAGAGAGGTATGGACTGGATGTATGCCAACTGCTCAACCACTGCCCAACGCGGCGCTCTTGACTGGATGGGACCGTTCCACGATGCCATCAAGCCTGTCGTTAAGAAACTCTACGAGAGCGTAAAGAGCGGCAACGAAGCCCAAATCTCAATCGACAGCAACTCCAGGCCCGATTATCGCGAAGGCCTTGCAAAAGAGCTGGCCGATTTGCGCAACAGCGAGATGTGGCAGACCGGCGCCGTGGTACGCAAACTTCGTCCCGAAAACAACTGATTCCAACCTACAAACAAAAAATGACGGAAGATTTCCGTCATTTTTTTTATCACGTCTTTATTAAGCTAACTGCGTTTCCGTTCGACCTCGTTCAAAACATTTGCGTTTAACCTGTCCGGGCGCGGGAAGGATAACGTACCGACTACAGACCGGCAGACCGGATTAGAATATCTTGTAACGGGTATCCTCGATGTTGGCCTGGAAATAGAGCTCCTGAAGAAGTGAATTGGCTATCTGTCGCGAATCGATAGAGAGAATACGTGCTCTCTCGGCTTCATCGTCATATTCCGTAGGATAGTTATCCTCCGTCAGTTTCTGAGCTACATATATGCAGTATTCCCCCTTCATGGGTTTGGTCATCACATCTTTTTCAAGAATGCTGATTGCGGGGCCCACTGTAGCCTCATTGTTCACCGACGATGAGAGATAAGCCGGATTATTGAAGTTCGCATAAAGGATAGTATCAATATTTATGCCCTGTATATTAGCCAGTTCGTCAATTGAAGCGGCTCCGTCAAAACGGCTCTTCAATGTCTCGAATTTCTTTTCATTAAGCACCTTACGGTTAAGCGCCGAAGCGGCATCCTCGATAGTACGGTAACCCTGCGGATTGATCTTGTCAACGGCCACCACCATAAGATGATCGTTAGCCGAACCTGCCTCAAATATACGTGAAACCTCGCCCTCACCAGCCTCAAACAACCAGCGCAAAGCCTCGTGTGTTCTGGGCACACCACCTACATTGTACATATAACTCTCAAAACCGGGATAGTAAAGCAAATGGTAGTCGGAATCCTCGGCATTCTTCTTGAGGTCATCAAGTGTAGTATTTGATGCAACAAACATGCTTAGTTCATTATATGCCTTATTGCTCGTTTCGTCGCTGAATTGTATCTGACGCTTAATTATCGCCATATCATACTTCTTTACGGAGTTCCTGACATCATCCACCTTAAACACCAGATTACCTCCGGTAAGCCTTACATTGGCAATCTCACCCTTCTTCATAGAGTTGAGTCTGTTCAGATAGAGAGCGTTGTCACCCGTTATTGATGCAGGCTCATAGGCCTCGGCAGGCAACCATTCGGGCTGACCCGACTGCATATATCTGGCAGCCAGTTCCTGGAAAGAGGCACCCCTCTTTACAGCATCTGTTATACTGTCGGAGATCCTTATGTCTTCCTCCTGATTTCCGGTAGCAACCTGAATAACACTGAATTGTATCGAATCGTAACCCATAGAGGTTCCAAGCAGCCTGAATGAGTTATAAGAGTCATCAAAAGGATTGTAATAGGGTCCGAACATACCGTTTGAACCTACCGAATCCAATCTTTCCACTACATCCTCAGGCAGAGTGGCTGCCGAGCGAGGAACATCGCTATAGGTGATCTCCGATTCGGCACGACGCAGTAAAGATGCAAAATCGGTATCGTCGGGAGCCTCCTCAAGCTGAACGGTCAGCTCCTGCATTTCGGCAAGCAGAGCTTCACTATCGGCAGTTGAAGGATAGATAGGGACATCAATGTAGTATATGTCACGATTCTCTGTATAATTAAACAGAAGCTCCTTATTCTCCCTATAGGCCTTCTTTATGTCGGCGGCCGTAACCTTCACGGTCGAATCGGCAACAGACGAATAAAGTATGGAAGCCATCAGGACATCATTTCTCTTGACACGTGTTTCATACGAATTCTTCGCCGCCACAGGATTCGGCACAAGACCTGCGGTTACCAATGAAATATATTTGCTGTAAAGGAGGTTTGACTTGATGTTATCCTCAATGTAGAGCCAATATCTATACAATGCATCGTATTGTCTCATATCCTGAGCGCTCATCATAGATTGGTCCAGATCATTGTAAACAGCAAGGAAAGTCATAAGATAGTCCACGTCAAACCTGCCCTCTTCATCGTTAAACGGAGTATTTTGTAAAATAGGGTCAGTGCCCTGAGCAATTATTTCCCTTATCTCGGCATCGGTAACCTTAAGCCCTATGGCTTCGGTCTCCTTTTCGATTATGGTGCGACGTACCAGGACACTCCAGACCTCATCTTTAATCTGGTTATTCTGTTCTTCGGTAAAGTCCTGTAAGCCTGTGCTGAAACGTACCACTTCGGAATAACTCTCCAGCTCATTCTGGAAATCCATGGCAGAAATCTTTTTCCCATCAATGGATCCGATATACTGAACACCCTGGTTGGGACGGATCAGTCTCCAAGCGTCACCAAGAATAAAAGCCAGCAAAGCAATGCCAATCACGATAAGAAGCAGTGGTCCTTTGCTTCTGATTTTCTGTAATGTTGCCATTTATTTATAGTTTTATCTTATATTTTCAATCCTGTTTTGGCCCTGTCGGAAGCCGATAGGGATAAAAACGCACAAAAGTACAAAAAAAAGTCCGAATCGGACTAATTCACAACAATTTGTTTACATGAATTTTGTATAACCGCCTTACGGAAGATATTCTACTATCATCGCGAGCCGACCTTCAGTTCGACCAGTTCAATTTTGGTTTCGCCCTTTTTGAGTATGCGGAATGTATAATCCCCTATCTCAACCGTCTCGTTTACCTTCGGGAAACCGCCTACACTCTCCAGTATGAGACCGCCTACTGTCATGTATTCATCCGATTCGGGTATTTCCAGGCCGAACATGGAATTGACGTGGTCAATCTCCATCCTGCCTGACAGGATATAACCGTCATCGGTCTTTTTTGCTACCAGTTGGTTTACGTCATGCTCATCCTCTATTTCACCCAGTATCTCCTCAATAATATCTTCCAACGAAACTATGCCCGATGTCCCTCCGAACTCATCCAGCACCACGGCGATACTCTTTTTGCGGGCAATTAGTTGATTCATAAGCTTTTGTGCCATAAGGGTTTCGGGAACGAACGGTACGGTTTGGATATACTCTTTCCAATCATCTTTGTGACGGAACAGTTCCGATGAATGGATATAACCTACAATATGGTCCATATCGCCCTCATAAACAAGGATCTTAGAATATCCGGTCTCGATAAAGGCATCCAGCAAAACATCCGATGAAACGTCAATACCGACGGCACAGATCTCATTACGCGGGATCATGCAATCGCGGATTTTGACATTGGAAAAGTCAAGCACATTCCGAAATATCCGCACCTCAGGATCGAAGACTTCGTCATTTGGGACACCGTAAAGACTCGACTGTACGAAATAATCCAGATCTACCTTCGAAAAGGCCTTCTTGCTGTTCTCACGGTCAATCCTTATTCCGGCTATACGCAAAAGCATACGGGACAGCCAAGTGGTAAACATCGAAATCGGATAGAGTATAATATATATGAGATAGAGCGGAACGGCAAAGAAGTTCAACTTACCGTTAGGATTGTGCCTGAAAATGATTTTTGGAACAAATTCACCAATTACAATCACAATTAACGTCGAGACCAAAGTCGTGATAACCACCATCACAAACTCATTGGTTATCAGGCCCGGCGGCAAAATGCTTTCAATAAGACGGGCCATCATCGTACTGTATATGACCAGTGCGATATTGTTCCCTACAAGCATTGTCGAAATGTAGAGATTTGGATTTCGTATAAACCTCCCCAAGATTCTGGAACAGAAAGTGTTCTGTGCCGAATCCATTTCAAAACGGAGTTTGTCCGATGAGACAAAAGCTATCTCAAGCCCCGAAAAAAGTGCCGAAAAGCAGAGCGCAACAAGTAGTATGAGCAGAGTGTGGTTCATTATTCCTGAATGGGAAAAACACCTTCGGTCTTACGAATAGTGTAGTCCGTCATATTACTGTTAGACTCAAAGCCATGGCCTATTATTACCTGATTCTCCTGTTCAATTCTAATAAGGCTGTCGGAATAGATTACACCTCTGCGATTGTCCCAAAAGAGCAGATGCGTATCAAACTTCTCATTCTTGATATTTTCGGCGTGCACGTTGTGCCTGAGCTCCCAAAGATCCTTATTGTAAAAATTGTATGCAGTATCGGCCTGAATCATGGATTCCACCTGTTTGAGACTGTCCAGCAGCTCCAGCTTGACCCCCTTCTCCATGGCGTAAAACGGAGGGTCCATCTTATCAAATATCTTCCACTCCTCGGCTTCGACCTTATAACGGATTATACCCTCCTCGGAGATAAGCATATCAACGCCAAGAGTAGTCATGACCGACATGGAATCACGGCTCGTAACCGCCTCACCCAACTGACGGGTGTTTTTACGACAGGAGAGAGACAGAAACGACAGGGCAATCGCCATAAAGACGATTGCCGTGCACTGTCGTATTTTTCCGGGAAATTCTCCCGTCTTACATTTCATTTATCTTATAGTGACTGTTTCGTTTATCCAGCCCTTGATTTCAAGCTTGTCACCGGGTTTGATTCCAAGCATGAAAAGATCCTCTTCTATATTGTTGGTCTGCGCATTATATGCTCTGATAAGCTCGTTGGCGCGGTCAATGACTGTCGAGTCTGAATCAACCCTGCGGGCCTGCTCCAGCTTGTCAATGACAGCAAAGAAGGCACAACGGTTAAGAGCCGGGTCGTCAGTCCACTTGTAATTACTGGCGTAAAGCTGTGCAAGAAGTATATATGCATTGCCATTGTTGGGGTTGGCAGCAAGAGCCTTCTGGATAGCCGAGCGGCTATTATCGTCATTTTCCAGCATGTTCCATACCTGAGCTATCCTGAAGTGAAGGTCCGACAAACTCTCACTGTCGGTTTCCATCTCAACTGCCTGACCGTAATAGTCGAGAGCCGTTTCATAGTCGTCCCGCTGTACAATATAGAGATTAGCCAGACCCTTTGCAGTCTGCACTGTCGGAGCGGCTGCATGGACATACTCGGCAGCAGCGAAATAAGCAGTACTGTGTGTGCAGTCAAAGAGCTGCATAAGATCGAGTACCTTACTCAAATATTCAAGGTCATTTTTGTGCTCCTCAATTTTCTCACCGTAAATTTTCTGCAGGTCATCGCAGTCGGCGGCACCGCTGTTTATGAAGTATGCATCAATATTACTCTTAGTCGTGATAGCTGCCTGCTTAATCCGATCGTCAGTCTGAGCCTCAATAACCGGATCTATGTAGTTCGCGCAGTCAATATAATCTTGAATCAGAGCTTCTCTGTACTCTTCGTTGTCCATATTAGACCTGTATCTCTGCGAGGAAACATTCATCAGATCGGCCAATACATAATAGATGCACTGATCCTTCTCCATTGTTACGGCTTTGCGTAAAAGTTCATAAGCCTTGGCCAGATCCGGTTTGGGATTATAGGCAAGATAATCATGTGAATAGAGCGCAATAACCTCACCTTCACGTACAGGATTACTAGCTAACGCGTTGAGCTGAGGCAAATATTTAAGTCTCTGCTCATAAACCTGTATAAGTTCATTAGAATACTGAGCCTTCTTTTCAGGATCCGTCTCCTCTTTATAGAGTGCACGCAGAATCCTTACACCATTGGTATAGGTGGCATTCTGTGCAGTAGGGCAATCGTTGAAAACAGCCTTCCATCCGTTTTCATATGCCTCCTTGTAGTTTTCAGTCTTGACGTATTCGGTATAGATACTGATATTCCTGAGGCATTCAATACTATCCTCTCCCCTACCGTAACGTGAACCGTCTTCTACGCCCTTCTGTGCATAAACACCCGTTGCCATCAAAGCTGCAAGGGTCACAAATAAAAATTTTCTCATAATTGTAAATAACTGTATATATTCTAAATTGTTTCTCTCTATTTTTAAGATATTGCCGGCACCATAAAAGTTAAATTAATCGGCCTGTATCTTCCTGAACCAGCGTTCCATAAAAGACAGTCCTACATTCAGCCTAAAGTAATTCTCGGTAATCATGCCCTCTGTTCCGGGCTGAACCCTTACAAACTGTCCCGATATGTGCAGAAAAGACCTGCTGTCATATGCAAGAGCAAACGGAATCGAAATTCCGGCGCTTACCGAATATTCGGTAGGGCCGTTGTATCCGTCAATCTTATAATAGGGTTGTCTGTACGAAATACCCGCACGGTATGTGCTGTGACGGAACAGGTTCTTATCCGAAATGTCGGGACAATAAAGCACTCCTGCCGATGCTTTAACGCTGTTAACCCCATACTTACTCTCAAAGAACGCGGCATCGGACCATGTCTGATATGAAACATCAGCGCCAAAGATCAGTTTTTCGGCGGCATATGAGAATCCCGCCGAAAAGAGATGAGGCATACTAAAAGCTCCGTCTGCGCCATATTTTATAGTGTCACCTCCAAGCTCAATCCGCATGGCATCACAATCAGGTGTGGTGGCGGGTGACCAGGTTGCACCTAAAACCAGCCTGCCCTCTTTCAGCGGCATGGTGGTCTGCGCCCCTAAATCAATTTTTACCCCCCGCAAGTCGGCAGAATATGTCAAAGGTCTCGATTTTATCTGAACATCCGAATAACTGTCAATCACATAATGTGACAGATCGCCGGTAACAAAAGCCGTATTCATTCCCACTGAAAGCCATCCGGTTGCAGCCCAGCCCAGACCGCCCTTGAACTCCCTGACTCCGCCCGTGCCGTAATATTGGTCGGTGCGTGTAAGAATTTCTCGGTCATTACGGTCGATCACCGTAGTTGACGAAAAGTTGTAACCCACATTTGAAAAAGGTACGAATGCAGCGGTTAGACCAACCTTAGGAAGAATTCTGAACTGCATTGCCATATAATCGACGGTGGTGTTGCGTGCATTTACCTTAAATCCTTTCTCGCGAAAATTACCGTGCTGGAACGACATGCCCATATCGGCTAAAAATGTGAGCGTGTCAACCGATGAGTAGGACGCGGGATTATGCAGATTTATTGTATTGGCAATACGCATACCGGTACCGATACCGCCCATAGCTTTACTTGATGCAGTACTTCCGTCAGTCAGAACTCCAAGTCCGTATCTTGAATAAGGCGTATTGATTCCGTTCTGTGCACTTAGCCGAATCGTTGTCAACAAACATACCAACACAACCGTAGAAAAATATCTTTTTATCCTGTCAGCTCTTTTCATTATAATCGAAAATGCAAGCTAAACCTTTTAAAACAAGATTGGCGACTGCAAAAATACCACTTTTACAATTCATATCAAAAAATTTGATATCTCCGCCGGTTAAAAAAACAAAAAGAGAGGGAAAAAATTCTTTTAAATCTAAAATATAGCCGTTAATTTCATTGTTTATGCCACGGATGACCCCACTCCTTATGGAGTCTGTCGTACTGAGTCCGAAACGGGGTGTCGGGCCGTCGGCATCAACCAGCGGAAGTCTGCCTGTATGTTCATTGAGAGAGCTGAAGCGCAGAGCCACTCCTGGCGCAATATTACCGCCTGCATATTCCCCGGCCGCCGTCACCAGATCAAAAGTCACCGCAGTACCCATATCAATGACCAGCAGGTCATGCCCCTGCTTCAGCGACCATGCTCCCACGGCAGCGGCGAGCCTGTCCATTCCCAAAGTCTGTGGCGTTGAATAGAGATTTTTAAGCGGAACAGGTGTCTCATGGGTCAGCTGCACCATACTCATCGAACTCAAAAAACTGCTTAAATCGGTGTCGATTTCACGGACCGTACACCACATCCCCCCATCAATCGTAAACCCCTTCAGGGCATCCCTGAAAGGCTCGATTTCTGCAGGACCATAATAGACCTCACGCAGCGCACTCCCGTCATTGACGGCGGCCTTCATAAGTGAATTGCCAATATCGGCAAACAGTTTCATAATAACCGCAAAATTAGCTAACTTTGCCAAAAATACAAGCGTATTTATCTATGAATAGATTGGTGCGGGCCCTGCTCGTGTGCATGATACTTACATCCACCGGTGCAAATGCCCAGCGTGACAGCATAAGCCTGAGTCTTCTCACCTGCGAGCCGGGGCGACAGATTTACGAACTTTTCGGGCATACGGCCCTAAGGTATCAGGATTATGACACCGGTACCGATATTGTCTTCAACTACGGCCTCTTCGACTTCAACACCCCCCATTTCATTTGGCGTTTCACATTGGGACAGACCGACTACATTCTGGGCGGCAGCCGTTACGATTTTTTCATAGAAGAGTATATGAGCCGGGGCTCGAAAATCTACAGTCAGGAGCTTAACCTCACTCTACAGGAGAAACTACGGCTTAGGGATCTGCTCTTTGAGAATATGAAACCCGAGAACCGTGTTTACCGTTACAACGTGCTGTTCAACAACTGCTCAACTATGGCTTTGGACAAGATCGAAGAGTGCGTTGACGGCACCGTAGGCTATATTTCACCCCTTCCCGGCCTCACTTTCAGGAAACTGCTCATCGAAAAGACCGATGTTAGGCCATGGAGCCGCTTTGCCGTCAATATGGCCATGGGTGCGCTTACCGACCTGCCCCTGAAGTACCGCGAAGAGGCCTTCTCGCCAACGCGGCTTATGGAACTTACCGCCAACGCCTTCATAACCGATACGGCCGGCACCATACGTCAGCTGGCCATGCCTGCCCAAATAGTGGTAGAGCCCGAACATCAGGTTGATTTCGGCGACCCTCTCCTTACCCCCGAACAGGCCATGTGGATTTTGCTTGTCATAACTATTATGATTAGTTTAATTGGATGGTATCTGAAGAGACAGATCTTGTTTTATGACATCATACTGTTAAGCGCCCAGGGAGTGACGGGGCTGGTAATAGCAACATTCTACTTCTTTTCCGAGCATGCATCGGTCAACACCAACTGGCTTGTGATATGTTTCAATCCCCTGCCCCTGATATTTATGCCCTTCACCATACGCAACCTGCGCCGCGGCCGCCCCGACCTCTTCCTGATTGCCAATTTCATCATCTGCACTGCCTTCCTGCTCTTTGCAAGGATCATTCCACAGTATTTCGAGCCGGCGGCACTCATCATGTTAGCCATATTTGCCTTCAGAGCACTCAGCAGCACACTGCAGTCGCTCTTCCACAGAGGCGGACAGAAAAAAAGCGGGCGCAGTAAAAACAGACACAGTAAAAGCGCACGCAGTAAGAGTGCACGCAGTAAGAGCAGGTACTACAAAAGCGGGTATCACTACAAGAGCAAACAAAGCTACAACAGATTTAGTAACAACAGCGTACAGAATAGAGTCGAATACATTAGAACAACCGCATCTCCGATATTTGTACTGCTGATGTTTCTGATCACGGCATCCGTACCTGTCCGGGCACAGAAGCTCTCCACAGAACACCGACCCAGACTTGTAGTCGGAATAGTCATTGACCAGATGGACGGTCACCGTCTGGAGAGCATGCTCCCTGTTTTAGGCGATGACGGCCTTAAAATGATGTGGACCCGCAGCTACAACAGGACAAATGCCACGCTCGACTTCGATACCCCCGACCGCTCATCGGCAGTGGCCTCAATCTATACGGGAGCCACACCCTTCCAACACGGGATCACCGGCAACCGATGGATGAACCGCCGCACACTCATGACCGTATCGGCAGTCGATGACGACAACTACGCGGGGTTCGGCACTATTGACCCGACCTCGCCCGGCAGGCTGCTGGCCTCCAATCTGGCCGACCAGATCAAACTCATGTCGGGCGGAAGATCCAAAATCGTCTCGGTGGCCATCGAGCGCGATGCAGCAGTACTGGCTGCCGGACACGAGGCCGATGCGGTGCTGTGGCTCAGCGAGACCGATGCCGGATGGTGCTCCACCAACTACTATGGCGAGATGCCGCAGTGGGTACTCGCCGAAAACGACAGCACGTGGCGCAATCCCGAATGGAGGGCGCTCTATTCGCCCGGTATCTATCTGCCGGTATCATACGAAAACATGAGGCTCTTTACCCACACCTTCAGAAAAAGGGATATGGCAGACTACCGCACCACACCGCTGGCCAACGACCGCGTCACGGAGATGGCGCTCAAGGCGGTCAGCACCATGGACCTTGGCTCCGATGACCATCCTGACCTGCTCATGCTGACACTCTACGGAGGACGGTTCAGCGGAATGCCCGACAACTCGGCTCTCTCTTTCGAGAATCAGGACATCTACATGCGTCTTGACCGTAACATAGCCGAACTTATTGAGACCGTTTCGGGCAAGATAGGACTTAACAACGTACTCTTCTTCCTCACCTCTACCGGATACGGGCAGCCCGTCCAACCCGTACCGCAAACCAGCCGTATCCCTAACGGAACGGTAAGCATGGAACGCGCCTGCGCTCTGCTTAACCTCTATCTCTCGGCCAAACTGGGGAGCGGCAACTATATAGAGACGTTTTATAAGAACCACATCTTTCTCAACCATAAATTCATTGAGGAAAAAAACCTGCCCATGCATACAGTGATTGAAAATGGCATAGACCTGCTTGTTCAGGTAAGCGGAATAGGAAACGTAATTTCCCTGCGCAACCTGATGTCAACCGTGCCCGATGCCGAATCGGTCCGCAAGCGCAATATGTTTCACAAAAACTGTTCGGGCGACTTCATTTTGGAGGCGCTCCCCGGATGGAAAATAGAGGATGAGAGAAACGAAGTAACCTACTACAGGCAGCCTGTGAGCGGGTCATTCCCCATTCTCTTTTACGGCAACGGAGTCAGGGCCGAAGTCAACCACGAACCCGTATCGGCAGGGATCATCGCCCCCACGGTAGCCTATATTGTCGGATGTGCAGCCCCCAACGCCTCCACCCACCCCCCGCTCAGAAACATCAAATAGTGAAACAGAGAAGCGGAATAGGAAAAGAGACGTGAGTGGGGATGGAGAAACGGAATGGATGGAAGGAACGAGGGGAACGTAAATGGATGGAGAAGCGTGAATGAATGGAGGAATTTGAGTGGTGTAGAAAGATAGTGAAATGAAGAAAAACGAATTGGACTTTTATAAGACAAAAGTAGAACGTGGTAAAAAGGAAATAAAATAAAAAAACAGTAAAACAGAGTATAAACTAAAAAAAGTAATAGAAAATGGAGAGAAAATACATCAGTCTTTCATATGACCTTATGCTTAAGGATGACGAAGGAAAATTGTACAAATATGAGAGCGCACCGCGCGAAAGACCATTCAAGTTCATCACCGGCATAGGATATGCCCTCGATTTGTTTGAAGAAAACGTAATAAATGTTGCTCCGGGAGATAAGTTCGAGTTTTCCATACCTGCCGCCAAGGCCTACGGAGAGTATGACGAAGAGAACGTAGTCGATCTTGACAAAAAAATATTCATGCGCGACGGCAAATTTGACAGCGAGTATGTAACTGTTGGAGCCGTAATACCCCTGAGCGATGGTGAGCAGACCTTTAATGCCGTGGTAAAGGATATCGACAAAGACAAGGTGACCGTTGATTTGAACCACCCGCTGGCAGGCGAAGAGCTCACTTTCCGCGGAGTTATTATTGAATCACGTCCCGCTACCGATAAGGAGATCAACGAAGTACTCTATCCCGGATGTGCAAGCTGCGGAGGCGGCGACTGCAGCGGCTGCGGTGACAGCGGTGATGGCTGCGATGACGACGACAACCCCGGAAACGGCGGCTGCTGCAGCAGCTGTTAGACGGACTGGCCATCCAGCCAGTCGGCGAGGGCGGCCATGGAGTGAAGCAGCATTTTTGAGCCTTCGACAGTCAGCAGACTGTCTTCAAGCGGTCCGGTATTGACCGCTATGGTATCTATTCCGGCTGCAACGGCCGAGCGTATCCCCATAGGTGCATTCTCGACCACAACCGCCTGCGAAGCCTCGACTCCCGCTATCTCAAGACCTTTCAAATAGGGATCCGGATGCGGTTTGCCACGCTTTACATCGAAAGCAGTGATCATACTTTCACGGGTAATGTAACCCTCGAAATCACGCTGTGCTCTCTCAATCAGATTCTTCTGTGCCGAACCGGTAACAATCAGAATATCAAGCCCAAGGGTGCTCACCTTACTGAACACCTCAAGCGCTCCGGGCATCACCTGCACCTCCGGAAGATTTTTGAACAGTCTGGCCTTATGGTCGTAAATCTCCCGAATCTCATCGGGTTCGGCAGGACGGCCGCGGTCGCGCATACTTATACGCGATATGGTCTCCTTGCCCGTAACCCCTTCATTCAGATAGACATCACGCTTGGTCATAGTCATATCGTAATGCTCCATAGCCTCATTCCAGGCTTTCGCGTGGTTGGGCATAGAATCATACAGAACGCCGTCCATGTCAAACATGACGACTTTTTTTCCTTTCAGTGTAAGTTCCATATCAATAAATCCTCATTTGAGTCGGGCAAAAATCGTCTTTGACTCCTCCTCATAGCCCGGCTTATTGAGTAGGGCAAACATATTGCTTTTATAGGCTTCGACACCGGGCTGGTTAAAGGGGTTCACTCCAAGCATATAGCCGCTTATGCCGCATGCCTTCTCGAAGAAATATATAAGCTGTCCCAACCAATACTCCTTAAGTTCGGGGATTGTAATACGTATGTTTGGCACTCCGCCGTCAACATGAGCCAGCTGCGTTCCCAGCTCGGCCATCTTATTAATCTCATCCACGCGCTTGCCGGCCAGATAGTTCAGACCGTCCATATTATCCGCATCCGATGGTACCGACACCTTGTACTGTACTTTGTCAACCGAAAGTACGGTCTCGAAAATGGTGCGTTCACCCTCCTGGATCCACTGCCCCATCGAGTGCAGATCGGTCGAGAAATCAACCGATGAGGGATAGATACCCTTGCCCTCCTTACCCTCGGATTCGCCATAGAGCTGCTTCCACCACTCACTGAAATAGTGCAGCTTGGGCTGATAATTTACCAGTATCTCAATCTTCTTGCCCTTACGGTACAGAGCATTGCGGGCTGCGGCATAGACGGCCGCAATGTTATCACCGAACACGGTCTTGCTTGAGGTAAGCGACTCCACATCGGCAGCTCCCTTTATCAACTCTTCAATATCGAAGCCGGCGACTGCAACGGGCAACAGCCCTACCGGAGTGAGGACCGAAAAACGGCCGCCCACATTGTCGGGAATGATAAAGCTGCGATAACCCTCCTTATCGGCACACGCCCGAGCGGCGCCGCGACTGGCATCGGTAACAGCCACTATCACGCGACGGGCCGTATCCTTACCGCGCTGCTCCTCACACTGCTTCTTGAGCAGACGGAAAGCCAGTGCAGTCTCGGTAGTAGTACCCGACTTGGAGATATTTATAACACCGAAACGGCGACCTTTCAGATATTCGGTAAGTTCATAGAGATAATCCTCGCTGATATTGTGACCTGCAAAGAGTATGACAGGATCCTTTCCGTCGTTCTTCAGTTGTGCAAGACTGTCCGACAGAGCCTCAATCACGGCGCGGGCGCCCAGATAGCTGCCGCCAATACCTGCCACCACCACCACATCGCACTCCTTACGAAGCAGGTCGGCGGTCTGTTTAATGTCGGCAATAAGTCCCGAGTCGGTCTTTGACGCAAGGTCCATCCAACCGGTATATTCACTACCCTCGCCCGTGCCCTTTTCCAGCTTCTCAAGAGCCGTTTTAGCCTCCGGCTCCAGAGCCTTCAGAGAGTCCTGCGAAACAAAATCCAGAATCTTCGAAATGTCAATCTTAATCATAGTAGGTATGTTTAATTGTATCGGTTTGTACTTTAACTATATCTGTCGCTTAATAAATTGTATAGGCCGGTAACTTAATCTCTACCATCGGTAAAATCATTTAAATGAATCGGTAAGCAGTTTGATCTCGATCACCGGCGAAATCTGTTCGTAAAGTATATTATAGACAGCATTCAGAATCGGCATATTCACTCTGTAATGCTCGTTTACCTCTTTCATGCACTTGGTGCCGTAGTAACCTTCGGCAATCATCTCCATCTCAAGCTGGGCGGCCTTCACCGAGTAGCCCTTGCCTATCATCGTACCGAATATGCGGTTACGGCTGAAATTGGAATAGCAGGTCACCAGCAGGTCTCCGAGATAGACCGAATCGTTTACCGCACGCGTGGGCATGGGGCGCGTCAAAGCCAGAAAATTATTCATCTCCTGTATGGCGTTGGACATAAGCACTGCCTGAAAGTTGTCGCCGTACTTCATGCCGCTGCATATCCCGGCGGCTATGGCATAGACATTCTTCAGTACCGAACTGAACTCTATGCCGGCCACATCCTGCGACACCGAAGTCTTTACATACGAATTGGTCAGCTTACGGGCAATCATCTTTGCATTTTCAATATCCTGACAACCTACGGTAAGGTATGACAAGCGTTCCATGGCCACCTCCTCGGCATGGCAGGGACCCGCTACGACCGAAATGTTCTCGACCGGAACGCCGTAGAAACGGTGAAAATAGTCAGACATAAGCAGATTGTCATCGGGCACAATACCCTTTATGGCCGATACTACAAACTTATCCTTGATCTTCACCTTCAGCTTCTTCATGTGAGACTTGAAATAGGGCGAAGGGGTGACGAACAGCAGTACCTCCGATATCTCGGCCACCTCGTTTATGTCCGATGAAAAATTTATCCGGTTCACATCAAACTGGACACTCGGCAGATATGCCGGATTATGGCCCAGACGCTTGAACTCCGCAATGCGGTCCTCGCGACGCATATACCAGTTTATGGAATCCTCGGTCGAGAGCAAGATCTTGGCAATCGCCGTTGCCCAGCTGCCGCCGCCCATTATAGCTAATTTACCTTGTGGAAAAGCCATGACACCTATTATTTAATCTTTATTTTCGGGACGCATCTGCGGGAAAAAGACCACCTCCTGAATGGCCTGTTGTCCGGTCATAAGCATCACAAGACGGTCTATGCCTATACCTATCCCGCTTGTGGGAGGCATACCGTACTCCAGCGCACGCACAAAATCGCGGTCAATCAGCATAGCCTCGTCGTCGCCCTTTTGGCTCAACTTTATCTGCTCCTGGAACCTCTCGTACTGGTCAATCGGATCATTCAGCTCACTGTAGGCATTGGCCAGCTCCTTGCCGTTCACCATCAGCTCGAAACGCTCGGTAAGACCCGGCTTTGAGCGGTGCTTCTTGGTCAGGGGCGACATCTCTATCGGATAGTCGATGATGAAAGTAGGCTGAATAAAGGTACCTTCGCATGTCTCGCCGAAAATCTCGTCTATCAGCTTACCCATACCCATCGCCGGCGTAACCTCAACGCCGCATCTCTCCGCAATATCGCGCACCTCGTTTTCCGACAGACCGTTCAGGTCATAACCCGTCCGCTCCTTTATAGCATCCAGAATGGGCAGACGGCGGTAGGGAGCCTTGAAATCAACCTCATTATCGCCTATCTTCACCTTCGTGGTACCGTTCGTCTCGAGCGCAATCTTCTCCAGCAGTCTCTCGGTAAAATCCATCATCCAGTTGTAATCCTTGTAGGCCACGTAGAGCTCCACGCAGGTAAACTCGGGATTGTGGTTGCGGTCCATACCCTCGTTGCGGAAATTCTTGCCTATCTCATAGACCCCCTCGAAACCGCCCACAATAAGACGCTTCAGATAGAGCTCGGTAGCTATGCGGCAATAGAGAGCCATATCCAGCGTATTATGGTGCGTAACAAAGGGACGGGCATTGGCGCCTCCGGGAATAGGCTGCAATATGGGTGTCTCAACCTCTGTGTAGCCGGCCTCATCGAGCACCGAGCGCAGGGTACGTATCACCTTTGTGCGCTTCAGGAATGTCTCCTTCACCCCCTCGTTCACCACCAGGTCTATGCAACGCCGGCGGTAACGCTGGTCGGGGTCATCGAACCTGTCATAGACCACCCCGTCCTTGTACTTTACAATAGGCAGAGGACGCAGCGACTTGGATAGCACCGTCAGCTTTTTTGCATGGACCGAGATCTCACCCATCTGAGTACGGAATACAAAACCTTCGATGCCTATAAAATCACCTATATCAAGTAGTTTCTTAAATACCTTGTTATATGTCTCCTTGTTTTCGTCATCTTCGGGGCAAATATCGTCGCGGGTTATGTAAACCTGTATGCGCCCCTCGGAGTCCATAAGCTCGATGAACGATGCCTTGCCCATTATGCGGCGGCTCATCATGCGGCCTGCAATACAGACATCCCGCGGCTCGGCATCATCCCTGAAATTCTCTTTTATCTCTTTTGAGAAAGCGTTTGTCGGATACATTGCAGCGGGATAAGGGTCTATGCCCATGTTGCGCAACTCTTTCAAACTCTCTCTCCTGAATTGTTCCTGATCGTTTAATTCCATTGACTGTTGTTGGATAATAACAAACAGCAAAGATAATAATAAAAAAAATAATGGTGACCATGAGCCACCATTATTACATCAACACCGGTCGTCCGGCAGGGGTCAACCTCCCACGGGGTTCCCCTCCGACGAAGGTTACGTCTAACGAGATCAGTCACCCAATCGGAACCGGTCTCATAGCGAGGGTCGCCACCCACGGGGAGAGCCGGTCACACGGCGAATCACTCGGCGCCGAACATATTGAATATGGTCGAGAGCGACTGCAGCGTGTTGGCAACACCGGTTGTCGTCTCCGATAAAACCGCTGCGGTATTTGTAACGGTATTGCCCGCCGATGACTGTGCGGCAGCGGCAAGTCCGGCAGCTGCCAAAGCCGACAGATCGGTTCCATTGACAAGCGTTGCCAATGTGCCGGTTACAGGATTTGAGGTGGCCTGAGTGACCAGATTATCCGATCCCAAAATCAGACCTGCGGCAAAATCCCTGTAGAAACTGCTCTTGTCGTCAATTCCCTTAAGACCCTGTATGCCGTTGACCAGCTGAGCCATGCTGATAACATTGTTAAGATTGGACAGATCAACCCTACCGTCAGTACTGTACTGCGAATAGAGACTCTTCAGGGCTGCACCCGAAGCCTGTCCGTTTGTCGAACCCATGCCGGTACCTGTTCCCAGGCCAAGAACACCACATGAACTTACAAACAGACATAACGCTGTTACAGCAAGAACTCCAAATATTTTCTTCATAATCAAATTGTATATTAAAATGATTTCACAATCATAGAACCGCCGCTGGGCTGAATCTCAAACCGGTAAGGCTTATTGGTCTTCAGTTTGACGGTCTTCAGCGAAGGCTCCATCGTCTTCTTATCGTCGGTATAGAACTCTACATCGCCGTCACCCAAGAACTGCAAATCGATATCGGACCTGATAAGTTCATCCGTAGCGTTCAGTCCGGTCACGAACCAGCGGCCGTCTGTTGACTTACGTGCCAGGATCATATACTTGCCGGGATAACCGTCCAGGAAACGGGTCTCGGTCCATGTAGTAGGCATATCGCGCAACCAGTCCATGCAGATCTCGGGAGCATCCTCCAAGTTATTGGGACAGATAGCTACCATCTGCACGGGATTCTGGAAAATCACCTGAGTACATATCTGGAATACCGGAGTGGTCCTGAGCTGCGAGCCGCGTCCACTGTTGTTGCGGTTCAGCACACGGTTCATAAAACATCCGCCAAACTCCATACAGGCCACAGAGTTACGTATAAAGGGATGCATGGTGGCCTTGAAAGCCTCCTCGTTGCATGCGCCCTGTCCGAAGATCATGTTTTCCGATGCAAGCACAGCCTCCGAACCCACAAAGTTGGGATACATACGCTCCCATCCGCGGGGCAGAGTACATCCGTGGAAAACAACCATCAGTCCGTGGTCGTTGGCATCGCTCAGCACCTCCTCGTAGAGACGTATGGTCTCCTGTTTGTCGCCGCCCCAGAAGTCAACCTTGATTCCCTTACAGCCCACCTTCTCCAGCCAGGCCATCTCCTTCTTGCGGATTATCGAATTGTCCATCTTATTGATGGGACTCTGCACGATATCATTCCAATAGCCGCTTGAGCTGTACCAGAGGAAAACATCCACATTCTTGGAATTGGCATACTTGATAAGTTCCTCCATACGCTCGTATCCGATGTTCTGGTCCCAGCCGGCATCAATCAGGATATATTCGAAACTCATCTCCGATGCCAGGTCTATAAACTTGACCTGATCGTCCCAGTTACACGATGCATCCTGCCATACAATCCAGCTCCATGTGCTGCGACCGTACTTATAGTCACGCGCAGGCTCATAGAGCGGCTCCACGTAATCCCACATAACGGTGGTCTCCACTATCGGCTTCAGGTCGGCACCCACGGTGATGGTACGCCAGGGGGTTGAACCCGGCAGACGCAGTGCAGGGTGAATCGTGCCTATACCGTTATTCTCATCGGGCATCGGAAACTCTATCTTGTAAGTGTTATCAACACAGTCACCCAGACGCGAGCCGCAGTATTTGCTGCTTACGCCGGTCTCACACAGCAGGACCCAGCCGTCATCGTTCACGCGGAACAGTCCGGGGAAGGTGTAGCCGTGGCCGTAGCCCGAGCGCACATTCATCTCGCCGTCATGCGAATAGCCCTCCTCATAACTGGGCTTGGACCGCTGCCATCCTATCATGGCATCGCTCTGCGGGGTCAGGAAAGTGGTGGTGCCATCGGGGAAACGGAAGCCCGTGTTCTCAAACAGAACCCGTGTGCTAGCACGCTGCTGCGGTTTTGGTATGTTGTAGCGGATAGCCACATCATTGTCGCTGATACGGAATTCAAACTCAATATTCTGACGCGCCTCATTGGTAAGCGTCACGACGCATTTGGTATAGTCACGGCTGATATGAGCCTGCTTAATGCGGTCAAGCGAGTATTCCGTCTTGAAGGTACCCGTAGTGACATCAGACACGGTAAGGTTCTTCGTGAAATCACCGTTCCCGGCCTCACGGCCCTGAGGCAGACCCTCAAGCGTAGGCCTTGCACCCATATCAAGCATAATGCCAATAGGCGAATCCTCAAGCATCACCTTGCCATCGTACAGGATGGAATAGGTAGGATTACTCACTCCGGCCAGATTCAGCTTAACCACCAGACGTCCGTCGGGACTCTTCACATCGGGAATCTCGTTCTGACCAATGGCCGGCATACAGATCAAGGCCGCCAGCAAAACCGATATAAATACTCTTCCTTTCATAATTTATAATGTTATAAGTTTTCAATAAGTTTCAATGATACTACGGTTTATCAATGTGGTTCCTATAAGTTCGCTGTGGGTTCCATATAAGTTCGCTGTGGGTTCCCTAGTAAGTTTCATATGGGTTCCATATAAGTTCGCTATAGATTCCATATAAGTTCGTTATGGGTTCCCTATAAGTTCGCTGTGGGTTCCCTATAAGTTCGCTGTGGGTTCCCTATGTTTAGAACAGTCTGAAACACATACGCAGGGTCAATTGCGGATAGATAGGATATTTATCGATATATTCTACTATCTCCTTCATCTCATTGCCGATTGAGCCGTCAAGCACATCGGCAAACTTAACCTCCCTATCCTGACAATAGAGAGTGGAGTTCCGGCATATCATAACGCCCAATTCAAGCTGCAGGCCCAAATGACCGTTCGGAACGCACCTGCCCAGACCCGCACCCACATAGTACTTCAGGGGGTCAATCTTCAAATCGGCCTGCAGAGTGCCGCGTCCTTTCTCATCCTCAAGAACAGGATATGTCTCGTTACCTATCTTAACCTCAATATTATAGTCATCCTTACCGGTCTCCTCCCTTAGCTCCTTCAAGGCAGCCCAATCGTTTGCAGTGGTCCTGCCCATCAAAGAGATGAGCGACTCCTCCTTTTCCGATTTCGAATAATAGACTCCGCCGGCCAGATACAGCCTGCCATTTGAAACAGGATACCAGTTGACCATAAGCTTGTAATTGCTAAGACCCATCTCAATACCGGCATTTATGACAGACTCATCGGCAAACCAATTTTGGAACTGATGCCCGGTTGCGGCAGAATAGTCCTGCTGAGCCTGTTTCAGCTTGGCGGTATTCACACTGAAGTCGGTGTTAAACAATTCACCTGCCGGAGCCCAGTTATACCCTCCTTTAAGAACCAGATTTCGGGAGACGGGAATCGCCGCCTCAACCCCAAGCCCATGCAGACCGGCCTCCACGTCAAACGACAGATGCCTGAAAGCAACCATATTGTCCTGTGAAAACAGAGCGCCTGTAAATACCAGCGCAAACAAAGTAAAGAGAATCTTTTTCATTTGATTAAATTTGAATCGGTTTATTTATTATGCAAAAATAAACCAATATAATTCAGTACAAAAACAATTCCCGAAAAAATGCTTAACTTCGCGCCCTGATCAGGCCCCGTAGCTCAGTTGAATAGAGCGTCAGATTCCGGTTCTGCAGGTCTTGGGTTTGAGTCCCAACGGGGTCACTCGCTGAACAATCGCACGCAAACCAATCACATGAAAAAAACAATCGCACGAAAACCAATCGCACGCAGTCCTTGTGTGATACCGATAATTGTGAACAAAAAAGAACTGAAAAGAAAAGCCTATCTTAGCAGACGAACAACCGGTCTGATTTTTTGGGGAATTGGGAAATATTAGAAAACATTCGTAAATGCAAATGTATAAAAACTAATTATAGTGCATTGGTCAGATTATCAACATATTACAACATTTGATATTGATATTTTGAAATCAAATTACCGAATGTTCTACAAATGTTCTAAAATATTGTATTTACAAATGTTGTATATTTGTTACGTAAATTACATATTAGCAACAAGACTAAAAAAACACTACGATGATAGAACAATTACAAGCAAGAATTGACAGATTAAATGACGTAGGACAACACGCATTTAATGGCACAGATTACTCCTTTGGATTTAACACATGGAGAAGTGGAACGATAACTCTACTCAGGAGATTATTACCTAAAGAACAGGAATTAATTGAACAAATTCAAAATATTGATTTGCGTCGTGTAAATGTTAATAAAACTGATTCATCTGGATATAATTTAGAAGCTTGTAAAAATGAAGCAAGGGAAATATTGCAAATGATTATCCAGACTTTAAATCGACCCAATAACGATAACGACATGGAAAATAGTCAGGATTTTTGGACTCTACTTCATCCAAGAGTGATTCAATTGGCCAAACTTCGATTTGAAGATGGTTTTTATGCAGATTCAGTTTTAGCTTGTTTAAGAGAAATAAACACAATTGTAAAAAATCACGTTAAACAAACCATTAACCAAGAATTGGACGGAGCGTCTTTAATGACCCGTGCATTTTCAGTACAAGACCCAGTAATTCCATTTGCTGATTTGACCACAGAAAATGGTAGAAATATTCAGTTAGGATATATGAAAATATTCGAAGGAGCCATGATTGGAATTAGAAATCCTAAAGCGCATGAAAATTTATATCCTGACAAGAATAAATCGATTCATCTTTTATTTATTGCTAGTTTCATGTTTATAAAACTACAAGAAACTGGATTATTAAACGAAGAATAAAGCCCAGTTGCCAACACACGGTATAGCCAATAAGGGTTTAAGTGGTATGCAAAGGATTATAGTCCGCTCCAACTTTTCGTGTAACTTGATAGGAAATCGCCCGCAATCCCTTACTGGCCATACCGCCCCAAACGTTATATGCCACTTTAAAAGATACTAAAAACCGACAATTAATGACATCAAAAACATTTTTGGAAAAATTAAACCAAACTATTACAGTTGAAGAACAAAGTCTAATTAACGAGTTTTTTGTAACATTCTCACGTTTTGAGTATGCACTTAAAGCTTCGGGTTTTGCAACAGGAAACAATGAAAGAGTAAATCCCAATTGGGACGCTTTTACAGCATCGATAAGAGATTCATTTGAAAATGAAAATAAAAGTAAATCTATTCAAACCGCTATTAAATATTTAGAAAACAATCCTCCAAAAATTCAAACTTTCATAGATGATCAATTAGGTTGGCGTGAAAGAACTTTCCAACCTAATGAGCCATTAATAAATCGAATAAGTCTATCTATTAGAGATGTTAGAAACAACTTTTTTCACGGTGGGAAATTTAATGGTAATTATCAAGAAGACGTTTCAAGGAATTTCTTACTACTGAAACACTCTATTAGGATACTCAACTTTTGGCTTGAGTTAAGCAACCCTGTTAGAGAACGATTTTCAGAATCAATTGTATAAGAACTCCATATCGTTGTAATATCGATAACCGTAAACACATTTGCATCAAATAAGATAGAAATTGCACACTTTTTGGAAATACCTCCACATCTTATAATTGCAAATGTTATATATTTGTTGCGTAAATTGTTCGTTGCCCGCACCGTTGGGCGTAAGTTTAGAAAGATGCCTTAACCGATAAAAGAACCGTTTAAAATTGTAAATTTGCCGAACCAACAAATAAAGACTTTTTGAAAATTGAACAAAACATATCAAGACTTGAATATCTGCTGACACTATACAAAATGACAGCAGAGGATTTGTTATTGGTTGTTAGCAAGGGACTTAAACAGCCATTAACTAAAGACGACATTTTATCTGATGAAATAAAAATCAGCCACTTAAAACGAATAGACAAGGTCTTTAACAAAGGACTTCACTACTATTTAGACCCCAGCGAACCGGAAGTTTCGAAAGATGCCAGTATCTTCTTCAGAAAAAATAAGTTTGGTACAGAACTTAATATGGGAGCAAAGAAAATTGTAACCCAATTTGAAGAATTTAAAATATCACTTTCAGCTATTTCAAAATTAGCTGAGATAAATACAGACAGATCTTTACCCGTCTTTTCTGTGCAAGAAAACCCCAAAACTGTTGCAATGAAAATCAGAAAAGAACTATACCCTGATTTTAACTCGGTTCAAAAAGAGTTTTTACGAGCATTAATTTCAAAATTTGCCAAAAAGAATATTTTAGTTTTTGAGTTTGTGGAGACTTGGAATAAAAAAGAGAAAGCAAATATTGACGGCTTTTTTCTGGCACCAAATGTAATTGTTCTAAAAAGACAGCAATCTGCTTTCAGGAGAGAAATTTTCACTCTGATTCATGAATTAGGACACTATCTGCTTAACGAAGAAGAAATTGAACAACTCGAGATCTCAAATTTTGCAAACAACAAACTTTCAGCCATTGAGAGATGGTGTTATGACTTTGCATACTATTTCTTAGCAGGAGAATACAATAAGGCATTCGAACAAATAGACGAAGCTGACGGAACAAATGATTATCACTTTGAATTGATTGAAAACATTTCAAAGCACACACATTTAAGCCAAATTGCATTATATACAAACCTGCTATATCAGAAAAAAATCTCTCAAAACAACTATAACAAAATTAGAGCTGAATTTGACGAAGAATACAGACAGCGCCAAGAAGAGAAAGAGAAACAAAAAGAACTTGACAAAATGCTGGGTATTCAAAAAGGTGGATCAACACCAAAACCCATTAACTCGCCACTTCTCATATCAACCATACAGACAGCTTTCTATGAAGGAGTAATAAACGAATACGATGTTTGTAAAACTCTGAATATTTCACCTGATAAACTAGAAATCTATTTGCAATGAGAGCAGTAATCGACACTAATTCGCTCTTGTCGTTGGTTCGATACTACTTACCATTTGACAAAAAAGGAGTTTTATTTCAATTTATTAAATCAAAAATTGACAACGGTGACATCATAATAATTGATAAGGTTCTTGAAGAATGCACATATTTTTCAAAAGGACTTATTCTTAAGAAATTACCTTACTTAACCGACAAATCATTTTTGAAAGCAGCAAAAGTCCCTTATAAAACGGACAGCTTATTCGTTCCAAACACCAAACAATTCTTTCATCTTTTGGATAATGTATTTGTTAACTCACCCATTAAGAAAAAACTGACAAAAGAAGAATTTGAAGTTCAAAAGCACTTGTTCATTGAAAGTGCAGATATGAAACAAGTGATTTTGGCTTTAAATCTAAAGAAAAAAGGTGAGCATATTTTCATAGTAACAGAAGAGACGGAAAGTAGTAATGACAACAAACTTTTCAAAAAAATACCTGCAATCTGTATAGAATTAGAAATTGCTACAATGACCTTACCCGAATTAATAGAAAAATATGACGGTATAGACATTGACTTCCTATAGGAAACTGGAATTATTCTCCATTTTGAAAAAATACTGATTATGGATTGAAATATGCACAGAGCCGGAATACGGTCAGGGAATAAGTTTCACTTATTTTTCGGCTAATTCCCCAAGCACTTTGCTCAGGTTATTCCAACCCGTTATCTCTACATCCCCTGTTGTTAAAGAATTTTCTCCGGTGTATATGATGTGCCTTTCAACTTCCGCTCCTTTAACGGGAAAAGATTTTAAATTTTTCATGTAGTCTGTGTTCATGGTTGCACCACCTTTAATTTCAATCAGGTGCAACTTTCCACCCGCGCCTTCCAATATACAATCTACTTCAACTCCGTGATTGTCTCGCCAATAATAGACGTTTCTTTTATTATATCCTTGATGCGATTGTAGCTTAATAATTTCAGCGATAACAAAATTCTCAAATAAAGCACCGTATAAATAGTGTGATTGGATCATTTCCGCCGACCGAATATTGAGTAAAGAACAAACTACACCGGTATCATAAAAATAAATCTTCGGTGATTTTATCAGTCGTTTATTGAAGTTTTTATAGTAGGGCTGTAGTTGAAATAGAATGAAGCTCGCCTCCAGGAGCGACAGCCATGATTTTGCCGTGTTTACCGACACGCCTGCATCATTTGCCAACGAAGTAAGATTTAGCGTTTGCCCTATCCGACCTGCGCACAGAGCAAGAAATCGGGTAAATGTAGTTAAATTTTCAATAGACCTTAATGTTCTTACGTCTCTCTCTATATAAGTCTGAATATAAGGGGGATAAAACTCATTCGGTTCGATACTAAAATCATATATCCTTGGATAGAAACCAGTGTAAATGGTCTCGAAAACCGTTTCTCGCAATCCAATCTCCGATATATCAAACGGGAAAAGTCGGTTTATACTTGTTCGCCCTGCCAGCGATTGAGAGATGCGTTCATTCATCAAAAAACTTTGAGAACCGGAGAGAATATATTGTCCCGCCCGGTTGTTTTCGTCAGACACCACCTGTAAGTAACTAAACAACTCCGGCACTTGCTGTGCTTCATCAAAAATAACGCCCTTTTCCCGGCTGCTTAAAAAGCCTATAGGATCATCCATTACTAAATGACGATAATCCGGTCTTTCCAAATTAATATACTCATAATCAGGAAAATAGTTTCTAAGCAAAGTACTTTTCCCCGACTGGCGGGGTCCAACAAGCGTAAGTATAGGAAACTTTTCTAAGCGATTTTTAAGAATATCTACAAGTTGTCTTTCAATCATTTTGTGTACATTTATGCAATCAGAATACAAATATACACAAAAATAATTAATTCATCCGTTTTTCTTAATTTATTATTCCGCTAGTATCCCCCATACCCCCACTTTATTTTTCGGCTCACCGGACAAGGTCGGTCATTCTCACTGAGTTCAGGGTTGTTGCAATCTGCATTCATCTGCGTAATCCGCAGCTACTTATTATCCAACACTTTCCAATAGCCGGTTCGTGGGCTACCTACTCGTTCTATCCTATTTTGCTCTTTTAATTCAGCAATATCCCGTTTTATAGTTCGTCTCGTTACATTCAACAACCCTGCGAGTTCATTCATACTTGTTTGTTTATTTAATCTTAAATACTCGATTATTTTTTCCTGCCTTTCTACATTTTTGGGGACATCATTGGGGACATCATTGGGGACATCATTGGGGACATCATTGGGGACATTAGTTTTATTTTTATCTACAGGCACATATCTCAACTCACTTACAAACCCATTTTGCATTTCCTCATAGTTGAACTCCATTCCAGGATAGTCTCTTATAGCCGTTCGGATACGATGAAAACCTGTGCCATATTTTTCAATATCACCTGTTAAGAAAAAAGCCTCCACGATAAGTTTATTTCTTGCCGATGAATGGTAGTTATCTGATTTTAAGTCATCGATTGTTAGATCACCATAAAGTTTTCCAGGATTAAAAATAGAAATACTATTGTCAAAAATTTTAATTTGAATATCTCCGGCATTGCTATAGCTACGATGTATAACAGCATTCAATACCATTTCTCTCAATGCTTCGAGCGGGTACTCAAAAATCTCTTTTCGGCGTGTACTCTCTTTAACGGTTTCAGTGGAAATTTCATAAGCAACCTTTAAATGACTGATAATATACTTCATAGTTTCTTCCACTGCTTCAAACAGTGTGTTTCTGATGATAGTATCATCCAAAATATAATCTTTCGTTTTCAGCCTACCGGCGTGAATATCATACATCAAAGGTTCTTTGGCAAATAGAAGCATGGCAGCATTTGTGGGTTTATTTTCTTTGATAAGCGAAAGTTTATGCAAAATATCCATAACCGTTCCCGATATACGAAGTCGTTCGTTTTCATTTATTTTACGTGCAAAACTCTCAATTTTCTCATTATCTAAATCATCCAATGAAGCACCGGGGTATGGATATGTATCCCATGAATACTGCATGGTTTGCATATATAGCTCACTTACTTCGCTTGCCGTCATCAGGGAATTAGAGTTTGCAAGTCTTCTGTAAAATTTCCCTTTAACCGCTACGGGCTTAACCGGATACTCTTTTACAGAAAATGCAACAATTGTTTTATTGTTCACGGTTATGGCTTCCACATCCGGAATAAGCATAGGCGATGTTTTGCTTTTCACCTCATTAAGCCAATGCCTAATTGTTTCCTTTTGAACTGTAACACCAATAAGTTTTCCACTATCACTAACACCCACCAATACACTTCCACCTTTTGTATTGGCAAAAGCCACCAAAGTCTCAATGGTTTCTGTATTGAAACTGCTCTTAAATTCACAGGTTTCATTTTCACCGGTGGATATAAGATGAAGTATGTTGATGTTTGTCATTTTCTGTTTTTCGTTGGGGAACAATTCAATAAAACACGATGAATTAATTGTGTTTTAATTTTTGCTCAATCCGCTGATTTATAACATTTTGAAGAACATCTTTAAACACTATTAATTTGATAGTTGTGCAAGGAATTTTGACTTG
>Ga0209201_1000180_pt1 | contig 99778 bp, 88 predicted proteins | sample AD_UKC055_MetaG_FD_184411 | JGI IMG/M metagenome (GOLD analysis project Ga0209201, IMG submission 184411) | Active sludge microbial communities of municipal wastewater-treating anaerobic digesters from USA - AD_UKC055_MetaG (SPAdes) (version 2) | ecosystem: Engineered > Bioreactor > Anaerobic >...
ATAATACACGGAGTTACAAATCTTTCCGGGGCACAGATAATGGCAACAGATCTTAGAGCGGCTGCAGCACTTGTTATTGCTGCACTTAATGCTTGTGGAGAATCCCAGATATCAGAAATAGACCATCTATTCAGAGGGTACGAAGATATAAAGAATAAATTCAACAATATCGGAATAAAAGTGGATTTAAAATGAAAACAACCGCTGAGAATCGCTCTCGGCGGTTGTTTATTTATAATATTTTTTTGATATTAGATAAGCTACCTCTTCAAGAAAAAGCGTATCCTTATTGTCAAAAGGTTCAATAAAATGAGAGTCTATATCTATCTCACCTACTACAGAACTGTCCGATTTTTTTATAGGAACAACTATTTCCGAAAGAGTCTTGGAGCTGCAAGAAAGATAGTTAGTCTCCTTCGAAACATCTCCTACAACAAAAGTTGTCTTATTTTGAGCTGCTTGTCCGCATATTCCGCTTCCAAAAGGTATTTTTACGTGTTCTGTGGGTTCTCCGACATACGGTCCCAGAACTAGGGTATCTTTTTGATCAGTATCTGTAAGATAAAAGCCTACCCAATTGTAATAATTTATTCTTTTGGACATGGCCGACACAATTTTAGACATAGCCTGAGCCCTATCTGGTGTATCGTTTACTATCTTTTTAATCTCTTCCAGTAAGATACAAAAGTCGGCTTTCTTTTTATCAAAAGGTACTTTTGAAAGAAAATCAAGTATAGCCTGATCAACAATAGTTTCAAAAGTCAGTTCCTTTTGATGATTGTAAAAATAAAGGAAATCAACAGCTATTATTGTTCCGGCATAAGTATCTATCATTTCATAGGGTTTTTCTCCAAACATGCATATTACATGAACAGAATAATCTCCGCGATCAAGCTGGTACTTTTGCGGATTGTCTGTAAGCATCTTAACTATACGATACTTAACTTCTGAAAAGCATTCTTGTCTGAACCAGAAAGCCATATCAATATATCTTCTCCCAAGTTTTAGTAACCTGCTTACTGCATCAGCATCAGATATACCGTTGAGACGAAGGTATTCGCTTATAACTTTAGGCTTTTGTTTTTTATACTCATACCAGAAATCTTCCCAGGTTTCTTTTCTGAAAGAGATTATCTGAAAAAAATCTTCCGTAAAATCGCTGAAAACACTCCTCATTTAACACCTCATAAAAAAATGGTGCCGGAAGCGGGACTTGAACCCGCACAAGCCTGAGCTCATAAGATCCTGAATCTTACGCGTCTGCCAATTCCGCCATCCCGGCACAACTATTATATTTTACTATAAAAATTAAAGAATGTAAAGAGTTTTTTTTAGAATCTTACTGCAAATATATCAGGTTCTTTATCTTTATAGTAAACAGTGAAGAAGATAAAATTCCTGTCTTTATCAAAAGTCGGGTAATAACAGTCATCATCAATGGAAGGTGTTTTTATAAGACTCTGTCCTTCATTGTAAAGGAGTATCTTATAACGGCCTTCTATAAGTTTTGAATAGACAATGTACTCACTTGAGTCTGACCAACAGTCTGTTTCATTCACTTGTGTGTCGATCAGCGGAGATACCGTTTTGTCTTCGTTTATAACATAAATTCCGGTATCACCCGTTATTAGATTAGTTCCGCTGAAAATAATCTTATTTGAGTCGTATTTAGCCGGAAGAAACTTAAGCATGTTATCAACATAGGTCAGCCGGTGCGAAGTTGCTTCTACCGTATCGTACATCCAAATCTCCGAAGACCTGTCTGTCTCATCCTGAGAAAAAAGAATAAGAGTGTCGGAATAACAGTATGGTGAGTAGGCATTTTTATAACTGCTTGTTGAAATCCTTTTTATAGACTTATTGTCAGTCTCGTAGAGAACTACATCCCATTTTCCAAACATTGAACTCTGAAAAGCAATAAATTTTTTATCCGGTGTAATGTCGGGAAAGTATTCTGAGGACTGTTCCAAAGGTATTTTTTCTTTTATATTTGCATTCATATTCCAAATATAAAGTTCCCTGTTTCCTATATATCTGTCAGATATATAGTAAAGGACATTATCCTGAAAATAAGGGTATTCATCAACGCCTTTGTAGAATGTCAGCTGGAGCAGCTTCCATGTACCGTCTTTGACAAGCCGCTGGGAAGCAATGTACTCAAGAATCTCCACACTGAACCTGTATGCCCAGTCGTCAGTCTCTAGAGTATCTTTTTCAAGATAAAACGAAGAATCCTTAAAGGTTCCCCACGCACTCATTTTTTTTGATAAATCATCATAATCAAGGTATAAATAGACATCTCCGATAAAGTTGAGATTATCGAAAACCTTTTCTGTCCACTCGGTCGAAAATCCTTCCTGAACTTTCTTAAAAGGTCTGACCAGATAACTGTAACTTCCCAATTCACGTATTTTTTGTGCAACTTTTGAAGTCATATGAGTATCTTTCATTACAACAAGAATCATAGAATCCTTTGAAATACTTTGAGATATGGCCGTTACGGATAAAAATATCAGTATAAGTATAAAAAAGGTTTTTCTCATCATCTTAGTGTAAAATTCCCTTTAATATCCCGCTTATTTTTGAATTGTCTGCTTTTCCTTTGGTTCTTGCCAGTACTTCTTTCATAACCTTGCCAAAGTCCTTTGAAGTGGTAGCATTCAGTTCTGATACAACCTGATCGATGATAACTTTGAGCTGATCATCTGACATTTCCTGTGGAAGATACTTTATTAAATACTTAAGTTCTTCTTCTTCATTCTGTACCAGATCAGTTCTTCCTGCTGCGGTATACTGTTCTATAGATTCTTTTCTCATTTTCATCTGTTTTTTAAGAACCTTAACCACACCTTCATCATCCAGTACGGTCATAGTATCAACTTCTGTTTTCTTTATATCAGTTTTTAAAAGTTTTACTGCATTAAGTGCTGCAACGTTTTTTTGTTTCATATAGCATTTCAGGTCTTCGTTTATTAGATCTTTAAGCATACTTCTCCTCCTTTAGCATAAAACGTATATAATATTGTATATATAATATATTATATACCGGGATGTTTCAGTTTTCATAAAGTTCATCTGTATTTTTCGAAAAATTCTTCTTCCGACATTGATGGGATCAACCAGATTTTGGCCTTTTCTGCTTTAGAAGATGGATTTTGTCCTATTACCAGTATCTTGGTTTTTTTTGTGAGGTTATCTGAAAAAACTCCTCCGCGTTCATGTACGTATCTTTCAAACTCTTTTCTTTTAAAGCGGATAAGTTCTCCCGTTACCGAAACTATTATATCTTTAAGTACATCAGAAACTTTTTCCTGCTTATAGATAAAGTTTACTCCTGCTTTTTCCAGCTTTTCCAAAAGCACGAAACTGGCTTGGGAAGAAAAAAAAGAGAGTATAGAACGCGCCATATCCTCTCCGATCCCTTCTAAGTTTGTCAGTTCATGAATACTTGATTTGGCAATTACTCTTAGATCTTTAAAGTTTATTGCCAGATCCCTGGCGGTTTTTTTTCCTACCAAAGGTATTCCTAGTCCGCACAAAAGTCTTTCGAGACTTGAACTTTTAGATTTTTCTATCTGATCCATAAGATTAGTTATAGTTTTGATACCTATACCGCTTCCCAAGGAAGCTATTTTCAGTTCATCAAGATAGTATATATCGGAGATATCCTTTATGTATCCTGCCTGAGTAAGCCTTTCAATTATTTTAGGACCCATACCGTCTATATTCATGGCATCTTTGGATACAAAATTTTCAATGCTACGGACAGTTTTTTCCGGACAAAGTGGATTAAGGCACCGTACTGCAACTTCTTGCGGAGAAAGTTTTCCTGTAGTATAACCACATACCGGACAAGATAGCGGATAGAGGACTTTTTTCTCCTGTCCCGTTCTTTTTTCCGGTATTGGACGTATTACCTGTGGAATTATCCCTCCTGCCTTTTCAACCAGAACATAATCATTTTCCATTATGTCACGTTCTGCTATATACTCAAAGTTATGAAGACTTGCCCGTTTTACTGTTGTGCCTTCAAGTTGTACCGGTTCAAGCTCTGCTACTGGAGTAATTATTCCTGTGCTACCTACCTGCAAGCTGATTTTGGTTACTCGTGTAATCTTTTTCTCCGATGTGTATTTATAAGCTATTGCCCATCTCGGAGATCTTATGGTTTGACCTAAAATCTGTTGTTTAGCGAATGAATTTACTTTTACAACAATGCCGTCAGTTTCATACGGCAAAGATTTCCTTTGTGTATCCCATTTTTTCCAGTACTCTGTTACACAATCAATGGTTTTTGCGAGCATATACTCTTTATTTACGCTAAAACCTATTTTATCAAGATACTCAAGAGCCTGCAGCTGTGTCTCAATTTTTAAGGCAGAAGGATCAATAATATAGTACATAAATGAACTAAGGCGTCTCTTGGCAACCTCTTTGCTGTCAAGGAGTTTTAGAGTGCCGGCTGTTGCGTTCCGGGGATTAGCAAAAATTGCTAATCCTAAGGCATCACGTTCGTTATTTATCCTTTCAAACTCTCTATTAGGCATATAGACTTCGCCACGGATCTGCAGATCTAAATCCGTATTCAACTTAAGCGGTATCGAATGCAAGGTTTTAATATTCATCGTGACATCTTCACCGGTAATTCCATCTCCCCTTGTAAGAGCCTGAACAAGTATTCCTTTTTCGTAACTAAGAGATATTGAAACTCCATCGATTTTCAGTTCACATAGATACTCCGGAGATTGCCCATCAAGACCTTTCAATACCCTGTCATTAAAAGCTTTTATATCCTCGTCATTATATGTGTTGTCGAGCGAAAGCATCGGTATTGAATGAGGAATCTTTGCAAAACCAGATACTGCGGCCGAGCCTACTCTGAAAGATGGAGAGTCGGGAGATTTTATCTGGGGATAAAGAGACTCGATCTCAACCAGCCTTTTGAAAAGCTTATCATACTCTTCATCTGAAATAACAGGATTGGCAAGGACGAAGTATTTATAATTGTGTGCAAGTACTTCGTTTTTCAATTGTTCATATTCGTTTACTATATTTTTCGGGATCATAGATTTTCTTCTGGCACACTCCTTTCTATAAGTACAAAGGCTGTCGCATATTCATCTTCATGCGAAATGGAAATATGAAGCTTAATGTTTCCAAGCACAGAAAAAAGATAATCATGAGTTGATTTTGAGAAAAAAGGCTTACCGTTCGGAAGTGCAAGAACTTCGATCTGATCAAAAGGGATAAATGAACCGCTGGCTTTGATCAAAGCTTCTTTAGCCGCAAAGCGTCCTGCCGCAAACTCTTTTTTTCTTTTTTCTGAGGAAAAAGAAAGATACATCCTAAACTCGCTTTCAGAAAGGATTTTTTTTATTAATGGATCTGTAAGCCTTTGAATCCTGACTATGTCCGTACCTATGCCTGTTATCATGAGTAATTAAACCTTACAACAGAATTTTCAGAAAGGGGCTGAATAAAACTTTCTGCTCTGTTTCCGTTGATAAAAAATTCAAAAGAATGAATTTTTTGAGTTTCAATTGATAGAAATGCCAGTATATCAAGAAGAGTCGGATCTCTAGGAACAATTTCTACGAGATAGTTCGAGCCTTCGCTTACTGTTGTTTGCAGATCAATTGGTTTGCCGGAGTTTTTTACAATGATCTCCTCACATGGCATCTCCAAAATCTGATCATTGAAGAGTACTTTTCTTTTTTTCAATTCTGTACAGGTAAACTCCCTTATTGAAGGAAGGTTGACCGGATGTATTTCCAGCCTGTCATTGTAATTTATAAGATATGAGTCAGAAAGTATTTCTCCATTTTTGCTTACAGCCAGACCTGCAGGCACTTCATAAGGAACTGCGTTAAGTGTGAATACTACATTTTTCTGAAACTCTCCTATCAACTCTTTTAAAGAAGGATTTTTGGTTGAAATGATGTCAGTATCGTTTATAATAGTATCGGCTGTAAGTTTTTGTCCGTTGCGGAAAACCTGAGGAATGAAATTTTTTTTCTCACCGTTTATATAGTATTCACCCGGATTGATTATGTCTCGTACCTTGAGTATAAGCTCGGGGCCAGACTGAGGTTCTCCTATTTCTATCGAATCAGAAGGCTTTATAAAAGATTTTAGAGTTGCCGGAATTCCATTGATTCTTATTGGGGCTTCTTTTCCCATATTTCCTTTTTTTATCACCAGTTTCTTATCAACTTCCACAGATATGGCAGGAGAAGGTTTCCCTATCAGTTGGTTTATAGTGTATCCTGCTTGAAGGAGAACTTGCATAACGGTGAGATCGTTTCCTATCATCATCATATTTACAGTTTTTCCATTTACGGTTACAGTGTTAAAAACATTTCCTTCTTTTCTAAGGGCAACGTTGGCGATTCCTATGGGAGTGATAAACTCGCTTCCGTTAAGCTTTTCATTTTCAAAAACAAGAGTACTTAAACTCGAAGCTTCTTTCAAAGCTACTCTATTTGGTATAAGTGAAAGCTTTTCGGCCAGTTTTTCCTTGAAACCAGCTGCCTTTCCGCCACCCCCGACAATCATAACGGCTACTGGAGGTTTTCCGTTAAGTTCCAGAATTTTTTCAGATATTTTTGAAGTAATTTCATCCAGTACGGGAGCAATTATATTTTTTATATCCTGAGCAGAAGTTTTCTGATCAAAATCAAGAATATCCTTATATACAAATTCCTGTTGTACTGAAAGATTTCTTTTGATATTTTCTGCAGTTACAAAATCAACCAAAAGTGCTTTGGTAATTGCCTCAGTAATCTCATCACCGGCAAGGGGAACCATACCGTAACCTATGATGGTACCATCTGAAGAAATTGCAATATCACTTGTTCCGGCTCCGACATCAACCATTACGATATTAAGGTTTCGAAGATCAGGAGGAACTATTAAGTTCATAGCGGCTATAGGTTCAAGTGTTATATGTACCGGAGTCAGGTTATTTATTTCTAGAACTGTCATCATGGCCTGAACAACGTTTTTGGGTAGAAATGCGGCAATTACTTTTACACTGGCTTTTTCGCCGCGCTGCCCGTCAAGTTTCTTTATCCACTCATCGTTAAGCTTGTAGTACAGAACTGAATAACCGACACAATACATACCGGATGAGAAGTTGTCAAGATTTTCAGTGGCCGTTTTGACAGCATCAAGTTCTATTTTGCGGATAGTATCTTCCTGGATATATTTTATAGAAGAAATATCCATAGAAGACTCTCCGGTAGAGGTTATCAAAAATCTTCCGGCAAGAGCTACGGCTACGGTGTCAATTTTTTCCCCAGAAAGTTCTTTAAGCTGGGTGACTACTTTATTGACTCCTTTGGCAACCTTATGAATATCATGAATTTGTCCGTCAATCATAGCACGGTTTTCATGTTCTCTCATGATACAGTGGTGAATTATAATGTTCTCCTCTTCATCAATATCTGCCAGAACAGCCTTTAAAGTTCTTGTTCCTACATCCAGAGCAAATATCATTAAGCTACACCTCCACTACTGTTACTCCACTTCCACCCTCGCCTGTTTTTCCAAGTCTGAAGCCTTTTATTTTTCTACAGGCTCTGAGATACTTCCATACTCCTTGTGAAAGCTTTCCTGTTCCTTTTCCGTGAATAATGTATCCAAACTGTTTTTCATACATTATCAGTTCTGATATATACTGTTCTATTTCAGGTATGGCTTCATCAACTGTATGCCCGCGAATATCAAGCTCTTTAAAAAACTGCTTAGCCGAAGGGTTGGCCTGAAAAGACTGATCTTTTATGGATTCGGTTTTTCCTTTTTTGGAAGGCCTGATCTGAGTAAGGTCATATGTGAGCTTGACAGGCGAGTTAAGAAGCTTAATAACCGCTTTGTTGCTTTTGATCTGTTCTATTATTCCCTCTTCTTTTCCCGGAAGAACCACGGTCATTCCTACTTTTAAATCTTCAATCATTTCTGAAGGTTCTTCCTGAGGTTCAAGGTTTTCTATCTCGGTTCCTATACGAGAGAGCTCCTTTTGATACTCTTTTATGGAGGAAAAATTATTTCTGCTTATATCCTGCCTTGCCATACTTATAAGAGATTCAATTTCAGACTTAATACTCTTAATCTTCAGTCTAAGATTATAGATTTCTTTATCAGCCTTTTCAAGTTCTTTCTTCTTTAAGTATTCAAGTTGTACAAGATACTGGGATTTAAGTCGGTCCACTTCAATACGTTCTCTTTTGAGTTCATCCTTTTCTGCTGCAACATTTTCATATACAGTGCTGAGCTTGGAAAAAAGTTCTTCGTGTTTTATGTACTCTTTATCTATATTTTCTTTTGCCTGAGTTATGATACTTTCAGCAAAACCCATTTTTTGGGCTATTTCTATTGCATGAGATGCTCCTGGAACTCCTATCATAAAATGATAAGTTGGCTTTAGAGTATCGATATCGAATGACATTGATGCGGTTGAAAGCCTGGGTTCCTTGAGAGAGAATGTTTTTATTTCAGAAAGATGAGAGGTGATGAATATCATAGCTCCTTTGTCCAATAAATCTTTTATAAGAGCATTGCCTAAAGCTGCTCCTTCAATAGGATCAGTACCAGTTCCAAGTTCATCAATAATGACTATGCTCTTTCCGTCTGCCTGGGAGACTATATCTTTTTGATTTTTTAGGTGTCCTGAAAAGGTGCTCAGGTTTTGTGCAATACTTTGTTCATCACCTATATCGGTAAGAATATTTTCAACAAAAGGGATACTGCATCCGACAGTTGTTACAGGCAGGGCACTGTGAGTCAGAACAAAAGCTATTCCAATTGATTTTATAGCTACAGTTTTACCGCCAGTATTAGGACCTGTAATTATTATGCCGCGGTTTTCAAGGATAAACGAAAGTGGAACAGCATTTTTCTGCTCAAGCAGAGGATGCTTAAGATCAACAAAGGAAATTGCCGAGGCTTGAGAAGCAGGTACAAAAAAATCTGCTTTGTAAGCTATACAGTAACGTGCTTTTCCTATTAAACAGTCTAAATAAGATACGATCTCAATATTTTTTTCAAGTGAGTTTAAAATCTTGTTTGTAGTGAAGTTCAGTTCTGAAAGAATGCGGTATACTTCGGCTTTTTCTTCATCACAAAGTATGATTATGCGTTCGTTCAGTTCAACAGTAGCTTCAGGTTCTATATACAGCGAAAAACCGGAATCAGATTTTCCTACGAGCATTCCTGGTACATTTCCTCTGAACTCGCCTCTCACTACTAAGCATAGTCTTGAATTACGTATAACGGGCTTATCTATAGCAAGGTATTTGGCGTACTTCTGGGCAAGAGCGTTTATATTTGAATTTACAAGGACTCGTGTCTTGTTAAGATCCTTGCGTATACGCGAAAGCTCTGCCGAAGCAGAGTCCATAATTTCACCTTCCTGCGATACAGTTTTATAAACTTTATCAACGTATTCTTTGTGCAAAACAATACTTTGAAGTATCATGAGAAGTCTTTCAGTGTAAAATTCTTCGTTTTTTGGAAAGGCTGCATTAAGGTGATTAAGAAAATTAGCAATCTTTCTGAACTCGATAGGTTCAAGAAAAGAACCCTGCTTCAATTTTCCTAGAATCTCTCTTATATCAGCCAGGCCATAAAGTTCAAACTCCCTTCCGGATTTATAGATATCAAAAACGTCCTGTGAAAGGATAGTTTCACGTTTTAATATATTATAATCTTTTATAGGGACGATATTTTTATAAAAATAATCTTTTCCGTATGGAGTAACACAAAAATTGGAGATCAATTCGAATATTTTTTCTATTTCAAGATCTGCTCTGAAATTACTCAAAATTTAAAACTCACCCCCACGGTTATAGGAATAGAATTAACAGCAATGGTATTATTTTTATTCACATAGTAGTATCGAATATCGTATCCGGCATTTATAAACAGAAAATCCCAGTTAAATCCACCACTCATAAGTATCTCTGTGGAGTATGTTTTAAAATTATCATCAGTATGAACTCCTCCATATGCACATACGTCAAAATTTATGCTTTGAAAAAGCTTGGAGGTATAAACAACATTTAGACCCATGGAGTAGGAAATATCTTTCACATCTGCATTAAGCTGGGGATATGATCCTGTCTGTTTGTCAAATAGATTGTAAAAAAATCCAATATACGGACCATAAAGAATTTCCTTACTGTCCTCAGTAGGAATAAGATAGCTAACCCTTATACCTGTATAGTTGAGTTTCTGACTCCTATCATAAGCGCTTGGTATGCCAGAAGAAGTCTGAACAGTTGCGTCAAGTGTGAATGAATAGCTGGTATTTACAAGTATATCGAAAGAAAATGCCGATATAAAAATAATAAAGGACAATAACGACATCACAATAAGTTTTTTCATGCCATATCCCTCTCCTTTGACCTTATAAAAGCATCAATTGCTTCTTTTATTTTCTGATGATCCAGTCCGCACATATTCAAAAGTTCCTGCCGCGAACCGGCGGGAATGAAAGAATCTTTGATTCCGAAAGGCAAAACATTTTTTCCATATAGTTTAAATATCTCTTCATTGAATCCGCCCTTTAAAGAGCCCTCTTCAAAAACAAGTATGTTTTCTGCTTTTTGAGTAAGCTCCTGCATAACTGCCGTATCAAGGGGTTTTATGCTTCGTACTCCAATGACGTTTATATCGTAGTCTTTTACGCATTCTTTGAGTGTTTTGCATATGGTTCCTACTCCAAGAATATAATTTTTGGAAGTACTTTTTTTAATATATATCCATTTTTCGTTGACAGTCTTCAAACTGTCAAGGATATTCTGGATGGTATTGTTTTCATATTCTTTTGGATAGCGTATAAAGGTAGGTTCCTTTATTCCGTTTACAACCGCTGTATATATCATGTCCGCAAGATCCTGACCGTCCAGAGGAGTTAATATCCTGATATCGGGTATGAGCCTGAGAAAAGAAATATCAAAAACACCGTGGTGGGTTGGTCCGTCTTCTCCGACAAGTCCTGCTCTGTCAAGCAGGAAAAGAACAGGTGCGTTTTGTAAGGCAACATCGTGTACTATTGAATCAAATGCCCGTTGCATAAAAGTCGAGTATATAGCTACAACTGGCAATATACCATTGAGAGAAAATGCTGCAGCAGCAGTGACTATACTTGGTTCGGTTATACCCATATCTAGTACTTTTCCCGGAGCTACTTTTTTTAGCTCTTCAAGTCCAGTCCCATCGGACATAGCAGCAGTAAAAGATATGAAATCATATCCCTTTAAATGAGCCAAAACCTTGCCTACTATTGTACTATACGAAGGATTTTTGTTTTCTGAAGGTTTTGAAACGCCGTGGAACTTAGTAGGATTTTTCTCTGCTTCTTCAAGACCTTTTCCCTTTTTAGTTATTACATGAAGTATCGCAGGGCTGTCGTTGTATTCCTTAAGCAGAGAAAGAGCTACATCCAACTCACTTATATTATGACCATCAACTGGTCCAAAATATTTAATGCCCATATCTTCAAAGTATCCCACAGAACTTCTGTAAACGCTATACTTTATGGAATCCTTAATTTTTTTGAGAACAATTTCAAGATCCTGGCCGAAAGGCGCTTCGCTCAAAGAGTCCTTTACAAACTGTTTAAACTGATAATACTCGCGTTTGGCTCTTAAACGAGAAAAAATACCGGCAAGTGCTCCTACGTTATTGGAGATAGACATGTCGTTATTATTTAGAATTATCTTTATATTTGCATTCTGATACTTTAGTTGATTTAACGACTCAAGAGCCATTCCACAGTTTATCGAACCATCACCGATTACCGCAATTACAGAACGGTTATTGTTTTTGTAGGAATCTGCAAGAGAGTATCCCAATGCTGCAGATATTGATGTGCCTGCATGCCCAGTTCCAAAACGGTCATAGAAGGATTCTTTTATACTTGTAAATCCGCTTATGCCGTTCAGAGAACGTAAAGTACTGAAAGAGTTCCATCTTCCGGTAAGCAGTTTGTGGACATATGATTGATGACTGGTATCCCATATAACTACATCCTGTGAAGGATCAAAAACCCTGTACAATGACAGGGTGAGTTCTACAACTCCAAAATTTGATGCCAGATGACCGTTGTTGGAAAATACCACTTTTTTTATATACTGGCGTATTTCCTGCGCAAGTTCATCCAACTGATCGTAATCCATCTGTCTTAAAAGCTTGTATAGCGGTTGCTCTTGCATTTCAATCACTGGCCTTATGGCTTATTATATCAGAATCTCTGGAAATTCTGTCCAAAATTCCGTTTACAAATTTGGAAGATTCATCGTCACAGTATTTTTTTGATATCTCTACTGATTCATCAAAGATTACTTTTAAAGGTATTTCAGGTTTTTTAAGAATTTCAAACACAGACATGCGCAGAATACATTTTTCTATATTACCAAGTCTAGAAAAAGTCCAATTTTCAAGATGCTTTTCTATAATGGCATCTATAAGCTGCCTGTTCTGGTTAATCCCTACGACATACTCGTATGCCACAGAATAATATTTCTTAGGAAGTTTTTTAAAATTCATACTGTCTTCCAAAGAAAAAATAAGCATGTCCTGCGACACGTCGGAAAAATTAATTTGAAAAGTACTTTCTACAACACATTCTCTAAGAATCCGTAAAGGGGTTTCCATTCTGACACTCGCTTTCTTAAATTATTATTTGTTAGCCTGTTCCTCTCCATTATCGCCATTGTGTTCTTCCTGAGCTTCTTCAAGTTCATGTTCCTCTGTATCGTCAGATTCAGGATACTCAAGTTCTTCAATAGTTATATCAATTGTTGCTACATTTATCTCAGACATTTTTTCTACTTCTTCCTTAACGAGTATTTGCAATTTTTTTGTAAAATCAATTAAGTTTTCACCGTACTTTCCCGTTATTTTGAGTCCTATTGAAACACTCCCGTTCTCGTCTGCTGTAATGCGGACGTTTTTTGGAAGATCTCTTTTTACTTTATCTGTATATATTTTTTCTGCTTTCAGAAAAGTTTCAACCGTCTTTAGTGTAATATCTTTTAAAACAGCTTCAGAAATACTTATTTCTCCAAATGTATTATGTTGATTTACTGGCATTTTTTTCCCTCCTCAGTGCTTTTAGATTTTTGTTTTTAAAGAGACAATCAAACTAGAGTTTTATTATCTCTTTTGTGAGCGAACAGAAGTTCTGATGTCCTTTCTCTGTCAGAAGTATAGTATCTTCTACTCGTACACCAAAGTCGCCCGGAAAATATACTCCTGGTTCTATGGTAAATACATTTCCGCTTTCAAGGATATAAGAACTGTTTTTGCTTATTTTTGGTTCTTCGTGAACGTCATAGCCCACACCATGTCCAAGAGTATGAGTAAAATAACTGCTGAGACCGTACTTTTTAATGATTCCGCGTGCAACACCATCCAAATCACTGCTCAGCATACCCGGTCTGCTAGCTTCAATAGCTAAATTCTGAGCTGATAAAATAACATCGTAAGCCTTTTTATACCTTGGATCTATTTTATTAACACAAAAAACACGGGTTATATCAGAATTCAAGCCATTCAAACATGCACCAAAGTCTACAATTACAATATCGCCTTTCTCAATTTTCTTGTCTGAAGCATATCCATGAGGCATACAGCTTCTTTTTCCAGAAGCCACAATTGTCTCAAAAGCACAGGAATCTGCACCGTTGATACGCATCCTGTACTCCAAAAGAGCTGAGAAATCCTTTTCAGACATTCCATATTCGAACCTTTCAATTGATTCTAGATATGATTTTTCGGAAATAATAACAGCTTTTTTTATGTTATCTATTTCAGACGCGTTTTTTTTAGTCCTTAGAGAAAGAAAGATATCTTCACAACCTACAAAAGAAAAATTTTTGAATACTTCAAAAAATCTTTTGTAAAAACGTACACTTATATTTGAGGCTTCATAACCGATCTTGGCTCCAGGCTTGAAAGCAGATAGGAGCTTTTTAAGCAGCTGAATGAGATTTCCGTCGTATATCTTCACGTTCAGACTTTTATATCCGTATTCGACATACTCCAGATATCTACTGTCTGTATAAAAATCAAAGTCTTCTTGAGATATGAAGATAATGCAGAATGTGCCCTGAAATCCCGTAAGAAACCTGCTTGTACTTCTGGAAGAGGATTCATAGTTAATAACTATAAAACAGTCCAAAAAGTTACTTCGCATATAAAGCCTTATATCTTCAAGCTTCTTTTTCAATAGGGTGTCTTCCATCAAGTTATCTCCTGTAAAATCAATCTAAGAGTAATTATATCATAAAAATCAGAACATTTTTAATTGGTTCTCGTCAAGCCGATATTTGCGGCGTTTTATATTTTTGATTCTTTTAAGCCGGTTTTCCAGATCTGCTTTATCAGAGAGCTGTTCCAGTATCTCTAAAGCTCTTTGAGTTATCTCTGCAGGAAACCCTGCAAGTTTAGCAACTTCAATTCCATAAGAACTGCTACTGCTTCCTTCTTCAATTTTATGAAGAAAGACAATACCGTTTTCTGATTCTAAAATTCGTACTCTTTTGTTTGCAACACATTCATATATTTCTGACATTATGGTAAGTTCAGTATAGTGTGTGGCAAAAAGTGTAACCGCTCCTATAACCTGGAAAAGATACTCCGATATTGCCCAGGCAACGGCTATTCCGTCAAGAGTTCCTGTTCCCCTGCCTACTTCATCCAGTAGAATAAGACTTTTCTGAGAAGAGTTGCTTAGGATTCCAGACATTTCAAGCATCTCTACCAAAAATGTTGACTTTCCAGATACGACATCATCTTTGGCACCTATTCTTGTAAAGACCCTGTCATAAATGGTTATAAAAGCCTTTTGTGCCGGAACAAACGAGCCTATCTGAGCCATTATGCTTATCAAGCCTATCTGTCTGAGATAGGTTGATTTGCCGCTCATATTCGGACCGGTTATAATAATAAAGTTTTTCCCTCCGCTTATCGCAAAATCATTTTTTTGAAAATTATCCACAGTTTTTTCAACCATCGGATGTCTTGACTCTATTATTTCAATTTCTTCCTGCTTTTCTACGAAGAAAGGTCTTATATAAGAGTTTCTGATGGCAGCTTGAGATAAGGAACAGGCAAGATCAATTTCAGAGATAACTGCTGACAGTTCTTTTATTCTTTTTAGGTAAGAAGATAGGGAAACTATAAATTCATCATAAATGGAAGTTTCTATCTTCCTTATTTTCTCCTGTGCGACCAAAACTTTTTTTTCAAGTTCATTAAGTTCTGGGGTAACAAATCTTTCACAGTTTGTCAGAGTTTGTTTTCTCGTGTAGGATAAAGGAGCAGATTGTGCCTGAACCTTTGATATTTCAATATAAAAACCATAGATCCTGTTTCTTCCTATTTTTAAGCTTGAAAGACCGGTTGTTTCTTTTTCTCTTTTTTCAAGTTCCCTGAGAACAGAGTCGATATCTCTTGAAATACTTCTATATTCATCAAGTTCACTGGAAATTCCATCTTTTATGACCATTCCGCTTCCAACATCATTAGAGGCATCTTCAAAGATATATCTTCCTATTTTTTCATAAACATCCATCAACTTAGGTATGGCGCCAAAAATTTCATATAAGCCTATATTTTGCATAATGATGTATGAGAGCTCAGAACTTTTTTCAATTGATGATGAAAGTGCATTTATATCTTTCGGATATGATTTTTGAATTGAGATTCTGCTTGAAATTCTTTCAAGATCCATTATCCCGCAGAGACTATCTTGAATTTCCGTTAGAAGTTTTTTATCAGAGGTTAACATCTGTACTGCGTTTAGTCTTTTTTCTATATGTGTGCTGTCTGTGAGCGGGCGCTTAAGGTTTTCAGCAAGAAATCTCTTTCCCATATTGGTTTTACAGTAATTTAAAGTATCAAAAAGACTTTTCCCTCTTTGCTCTGGCTGTGGTACTACACCGAGATTATAGATTGTATTGCTGTCAAGGAACATATAATCACTGCTTCTGAATTTTTTGGGAAAGTGAAAATGTTTTATTGTTTTGAACTGTGTGGTTTCAAGATATTTGAAAACACCATCCAGCAGGACAAGCTCACAAGAGGAAAACTCCAGAAAATCCAAAGAACTTACCGAATAAACTGATTTAAGGTGGCTATCATAATTTCCCGAGAGAATCCAATCTTCGACAACCTCGCAGTATATTCCGGGACGTCTTTCTTTTATAATTTTCAGCATATATTTTAGATTAGAAGAAAGCAGAATCTGAACAATTCCGTAGGAAAGCATAAAATCGATCATCTCTTCGTCTGTACTATCCATACTGTCGAGGTATACCTCACCTGTAGTAAAGTCAAATATTGAAAAGGTAAAGTTGTTTTTTTTATCAATTAGAATTGAAAAACGGTTTCCCTCATCAAGCATGGAATCCTCAACCACTGTTCCCGGTGTAAGAATACGGGTTACACTTCTCTTAACTATTCCTTTTGCCAAAGCAGGATCCTCCATCTGATCGCAGATGGCAACTTTGAAACCATTATCTATCAGTCTTTTTAAGTAATTATCAAGCGCATGATAGGGAATGCCTGCCATAGGATGTCCGGCTCTTTTTGTCAGAGTAAGTTGGAGGGTATCGCTCATCGTTTTTGCGTCATCAAAAAAAGTTTCATAAAAATCCCCGAGCCTGAAAAGCAGTATAGAGTCAGAATAATCTTTTTTTATCTCCATGTACTGCCTAATCATAGGAGTAAATTCTTGATCTTTCATGCTTTCCCCCTAATTAAAAAACATAGCCGCATAGCGGCCACGTCTTTTCATTCCGATTATTTATTGTTTTTATCATCGGTCTTCTTAGTTTCAAAAACCCTGTCTATGAGACCATAATCAAGAGCTTCCTGCGCAGACATAAAATAATCTCTCTCAATATCTTTTTCAATTCTTTTCAGAGGTTGCCCGGTATGGCTACTGAGTATCTGATTAAGCTGTGATCTCATCCTAAGAATTTCCCTGGTCTGTATTTCTATATCTGCTGCTGTTCCTTCCATGCCGCCAGAAGGCTGATGAATCATAATTCTACTGTTAGGTACAGAAAGCCTTTTTCCCTTAGCACCCGCAGCAAGCAGTACCGCAGCCATTGATGCAGCTTGTCCAAGACATATGGTGGATACGCTCGGTTTTATATAATGCATGGTGTCGTATATAGCCAAACCAGCAGTTATTACTCCTCCTGGAGAGTTTATATAAAGTGATATGTCCTTGTCAGGATCCTGCGATTCCAAAAAGAGCATCTGGGCGATAATAACGTTAGCCACAGTGTCGTCTATGGGAGTGCCTAAGAATATTATCCTGTCTTTTAAAAGTCTGGAATAAATGTCGTATGATCTTTCATATCTGCCGTCAGATTCTATTACAACCGGCATTGGAATACTCATGATTCGCCCCTCCTTGATTTTTTTACTTTGTCAATTATTTTTTTGGCTTCCACACAAGTTAATATAAGATGACCACTGTCCATAAATATTATGGTTTCAACACTTTTGCCATAAGTAATATCTATAAGGCTTGTACTGCCTTTAATAAATTCCTCATCAAGTTTTTCTTCCTGGCTTGAGGCATCGGCCCTTCCTCGCCTTTCGCCTTCAGAAAGGACATCATCGCCCTGAAACATCTTTTTCATTCTTCTGAACTGTATAAAATCCTGAGGAATAATTGAGTGTACTCTTTCGGCGGCTATAAATGAATCCTTTGTAATGCTTACAAACATGTATCTCACCTCCAAATTAATTATACAATAAACAAGGCTAAAAAACAAATAATTTTTTCTTGACTTATTCTATGTAATTTTAGTATAATCTCACTTATATATGTCGAGTAAATATTAAAAGGAGGTGACATATGTGTTGCTTTTTGTGTTTAATAAAATATAGCATTGAAAAGAAAATTCAGCATTACAGCGTTCATCTAAGAGAAAGCAACATAAAAATTCCACTCTGAAAACTTTTTTGGTCTTAAAAAATCAAAAACCGGAGGGGAAGATATGACAGATAATAAATCAATTACTATAAAACAGAGAGAGAGTATGGCAAGAAAAGGTTCGTTAATAGGAATTGCTGGAAATGCAGTTTTAGGTTTTTTAAAGCTTTCAATTGGTTTTTTTACAGGAAGTCTTGCTATTACAGCCGATGGAATTGATACTGTAACAGATATTTTTACATCATTTCTTACACTTATTGCTACAAAACTTTCAAGCAAGCCTGCCGATGAATCTCATCCTTACGGACATGAAAAAATTGAACCTATCATAACAAAAATTCTTTCTCTTATAGTAATATATGCAGGATATGAAGTTCTTTCAAGTGCTATTTCCAGACTTGGCGGAAAACAGTCTGAAATAAAGGATGTTTCTTTGATACTGATTGTTTCAGCCATATCGGTTTTTACAAAATTTTTCTTATACAGATATAAACTTGCAATAGGGAAAAAAATAAACAGTTCTTCATTTGTTGCCGATGCACTTAACATGCGTAATGATGTATTTACTTCGATATCGGTTCTTGCAGGAGTTTTTTTGATATTTATAACCGGAATATGGTGGATAGATGCCTTGCTGGCTATATTTGTTTCAGTTTTTATCTTTAAAGTCGGAATCTCTCTTTTCATGGAGTCTTCCAATGAACTAATGGACGGTTCCAAAGAACTAGGAGATGTATACAACGATATTTTAAAAGGAATGGAAAGTTTTCATCAAGTAAAAAATCCTCATAGAATAAGAGTTAGGAAGTCCGGATATATTTATTTTGTTGAAATGCATATAGAAATTGATCCTCAGATGACTGTACATCAAGCTCACATGATTGTTAAGAATATTGAAAATGAAATAAAAAAAGAAAATCCATATATAAGAGATGTTATAATACATATTGAACCGATAGACAATGAAGAAAAGGAAGATTTTGGATTTAATGTAAGAAGTATAAAAAAAACTTTTGGGAAAAAAGGAAATAACGGAGGGAAATAGATGGAGTTTGATTTTTTGGATGAGGCTATAATAGAGATTACAGCAGGAAAAGGCGGAGATGGAGCAATAAGTTTCCGTCGTGAAAAGTTTGCGCCATTTGGCGGTCCGGACGGAGGAAACGGTGGTACCGGTGGACATATCATAATACAGAGTGTACTTGAGAAAAATACTCTGGTGGATTTCAAATATAAAAAGAAGTTTTTGGCCGAGAACGGGGAGAACGGAAAGACAAAAAATCAATACGGATGCGATGGGGAGGATATGGTTATAGAAGTACCGGTTGGAACGGTAATATATAATTATCCAGATATGGATAAAATAGCAGATCTCCAATATCCCAACGAATACGTTATTGTCGCTCGCGGAGGCATCGGGGGACGGGGAAATTCAAAGTTTGCCACTTCAACACTCCAGGCTCCAAGAATATCCGAAAAAGGTATTGAGGGAGAGAAAAAAGTTTTGAAGCTTGAACTTAAATTATTGGCAGACATAGGTATTGTCGGATTTCCTAACGTAGGAAAATCAAGTCTGATATCAAAAATTTCCAATGCAAGACCAAAAATAGCCAATTATCCATTTACTACGCTTATTCCAAATCTTGGAGTGGTTAAGGTAGATGAAGGAAAATCCTTTGTGGTTGCCGATATTCCAGGACTGATTGAAGGAGCCCATGAAGGGATAGGCCTTGGAGATAAGTTTCTTAAACATATAGAAAGATGTTTTGCTCTGGTTCATATAATTGATGGCTCAGAGTATGAAGGGAGAGATCCGGTTAATGATTATTATAGCATAAGAAAGGAACTTGAAAAATTTAACAAGGATATATCTTTAAAAGAAGAAGTAATAGTTTTAAATAAGACGGATACTCTTTCAGAAGATAAACTTGTCACTATTTGTTCGAAAATTGAAAAGGCTATAGGAAAACCTGTTATTCCCATCTCGTGTTATACCGGATATAATGTTGACAGACTTAAAGGCATTATGTACAGCATAATAGAAGACAGAAGGGAAGAAGAAATACGTAAATATGAGAAATTAAAAAGAAGTATGCCCGAAAAGATCAAGTTTGATGCAGAGCCTGTTAAAGTTGAGACTGTAATGAAGATAAAGTATCAGGTTGTCAGAATTGCGGAACATGAGTATGAAATAGTAGGGGAAGATATAGTTCAGCTTCTTTCAAAATTCAATATATTTCAGATGGACTCAAGGAAAAAAATTCTTGGCATACTTGAAAAAAACGGATTGGAAAAGTTATTGAGACGAGCCGGAGTATCTGAGGGAGATACTATTTATTGCGGAGAATTTGCCTTTGAATATATAAGGTGAGTGATTTTTGATGACAGTGGTCTTTGGCGGAGCATTTAATCCGCCCCATGTAGGGCATCGAATAGTTGCTGAAGCAGCATATGATCTTTTAAAACCAGAAAAATTTTTAATAATACCTACTTTTATATCTCCGCATAAGATGGGATCTGATATTGCAGCCTACGATAAGCGGATGGAGTGGTGCCGGAAAACATTTCCGTGCGAAAGGTTTTATGTCAGCGATATTGAAAGCACTTTAGATGGAAGATCGTATACTTACAATACTGTTACTAAACTGCTTTTAAGTTATAGTGATGTGTATTTGCTTATAGGGGAGGATTCTTTTCTTTCTTTTAACAGATGGTATATGGCAGAGGAGCTTTATAAGCTGTGCAAGCTTGTTGTTTATCCAAGATTTTTTGATGAAAGAGGATTTTTGGGAAGTACTAGACAGTTCATAAAACTTCAAAGTCCCATCATAGATATTTCTTCATCCATTATCCGTAAAAGTCTTTCCCTTGGACTAAATGTTTATGGTATGGTAGATGACGCAATATATAATGAAATAAAAGTAAACTACAAATGAAAAATAAAAATTCATATTGACAAACAAAAAATTATAGTGTATAATAAAAAACGTTAAACTGAGAAACTGAGCAATGCCTGGGTGGTGGAATTGGCAGACACGTATGGTTGAGGGCCATATGAGGCTTTTCTCGTGCGGGTTCAAGTCCCGCCCCAGGCACCAAAGGACAGCAGAAGCTGTCCTTTTTCTTTTCTTATAGATATGAAATATGATAAAATTTTAAATGCTAAAAGAAAAAGATGGTGATAAAAATGAAGATAGAAAAAGAACGTAAGTATATTTTTGATGATCAGACAGTAGCTTTGAACCTTATCAGGAAAGCAAAAACCAGATCTTTAATCTTTCAATGGTATCTTGATGAAGGAGAACGGATCAGACTGGAAATTTCTTCTGAAAAGTTTTCATGGACAAGAAATTTTAAAACAGAAATTGATATTCAGTCAAGGTATGAAGATGAAAGTAGTCTTAATCCATCTGATGTGGAGTTTAATAGGCTTTCCACGTATCCGGTGGTCGTAAAAAACAGATATTTTCTTGAGTATGATCCTGAAATAATTGTAGATGAGATTTTAAACCCAGCAGAAATGATAAAATATAATATGCCTCAGACCGGAGAAAAATTATTTTTAATGGAAATAGAGGAAAAAAATACATTTGTAGAGGATCTTTCGGAATTTGTGAACAAAATTTTTACCAATGAAAGTTTGATTGATGTTACCGGACTGAAGAAGTATAAAAACTCTGAAATTGCCGGACTATGCAAGGAACATTTTCTAAAACTTTTTTATGAGGTGATACGTGGCTAAACTTATAATTGTTGCAACTCCAATAGGAAACCTTGAAGATATTTCACCACGAGCGTTACAAGCTCTAAAAGAATGCGATATGATCTTTACCGAAGATAAAAGAGTAATTATAAAACTTCTGAATCATTATGCTATCGGTGAAAAAAAACTTTTTACATTCTGTGAGGCCAAAGCTGAACGGACGTTAGAACCTGCCATATCTGAGCTAAAAAAATGTATAACTGCCGTTTTTGTTTCTGATGCTGGTATGCCCGTTGTTTCTGATCCAGGATATCAACTTGTTGAAAGATGTTACGAACTTGGTATTCAAATAGATGTCATACCCGGCGCCAGTGCTCCTGTAACAGCTATAGCAGCCAGCGGTTTTCCAGGATCAAAGTTTTATTTTCTGGGTTTTATTCCCAGAGATAAAAATCAGCGTAGGATGTGGAAGACTCTTGTTGATTTTCCAAATATAATGGTTTTTTTTGAATCACCCAATCGGATTGTTCAGACTCTGGAAAATATTCTTCAGATACTAGGCGACCGAGAAGTTTTTTTTGCACGAGAGATGACAAAGATTCATCAGGAGTTTTTTCGTACTACTGTAAGTCAGGCAATAAAAGAGTTTAGCCAACGTAAGGAAGTAAAGGGAGAGTTTACGGTGGTACTGAGCGGTAAGATGCATATCAGACAAACAGAGGAAGAATAATATGGATTTTCCTTCCTTAAAGGATCTTGCCGACTATATAAATGGAATTTTTACATCAAGCGATCTTTATAATCAGAGTGTAAAAATTATTGGGGATGTTTCTTCTGCAAAGTACAGCAGCAAAAACGATCTTTATATAGAACTTTCTCAGCAGACAGGAGCTTCAAACTACTCAATGACGGTATTTTTCCCAAACTCATATGCCTCATATGTACTTGAAAGGCTTGATATTAAAAATCCCAATGAGCTTGTAGGTAAAAAATGGGAGTTTATGGGGAATATTACTCTTTGGAAAGGCAATCTAAGATTTGTCATGACAGGTAAAGCTCTTTTTCCGGTTGGCGACTCCAATATAGAGTTAAAAAAAATGAAAATTCTTTCTCTTTTAAAAGAAAAAGGATTTCTCAGGATAAAAGAAAGAACACTGAATGAACTTGAACCTATAAAAAAAATTGCTGTTGTGAGTTCACCTACAGCAGCAGGTTACCAAGATTTTGAAAAGAATATTATAGCTGCCAAAAATATACCGGTTGTCCATCTATATCCTGCTCTCATGCAAGGTGCAGAAACTGTGGACAGCGTTATTAATGCAATGACTAATATAATAAAGTCGAAGATTCCTTATGATGTTGTTGCATTGATAAGAGGGGGAGGTTCAAAAAGTGATCTAATGTATTTTGATGATGTAAAACTTGGTGTCTATATAGCCAAGTTTAATGAAATAATACCTGTTCTGACAGGAATAGGACATGAACAGGATACCAGTATCCCTGATTATGTGAGTTTTAAAAGGTATTCCACTCCAACAGAAGCTGCAAGAGATATTGTTAGGCAGATTGACGAAGTAGATGAAATTTTTGTTGGGAAAATCGACGACTTAAAAGAAAGCTTTGATTTTTATCAGAAAACGATAGAAGATTTAATTTCACTTAAAAATACCGATTTAATGAGAATAACTCTGGAAAATTGCATTTTTTATCAGAATAAATCATTTGACGATTTTCACAAAATAATAGATAATTCTATTGAGAATATTTTTTCATTGTATGAAAAAAATTTCAGTTACACTATTCTATCAACATTCTCTGAAAGTATTTCTTCTGAACTTAAGTACAAAAATGCCTTGATCGAAAGCCAAAAGAGTGAAATAGGCATGTTTTTTAATGACCAAATTTCTTTTTTTGAAAACTATCTTAATGAGCAGTATGCTGAAATAACCGGCCAAAGTCCTTTTGGCGCTTTTATGAACAATGGGGCTGTAATAAGGAAAAACTCATATTTGATCAGCCGGGTCAAAGATCTTAATCTTGACGATGAGGTTGAAATGTACTTTCCTGACGGAAAAGCCTGTGCAAAGATTATCAGAAAGGAGGATCAGGCTAATTGACAGATAAAATTTTTGAAATAAATAGTAAGGATATAAGTAAGCTCTCATTCAAAGACCTGATATTTTATATTGAAGAGATAAACAATTTTTTTAAAAATCAGCCTAAAGATGAAACTGTAGATATTGATCTGGCTATAGATCTTTATAAAAAGGCACTTGAGCTTTTGATGCAGGCCAAAAGCAAGCTTAGAATCGCTAGGGAAGAAAAAGAGAAGATAGATAAAGTATATGCAGGACTCTTAGAAAAAAATGAAAATGATTAGGAAATCTTGCAATGATATGTTTTCTCTTTTTTTAACAAAAAAACAAATAAAGATAATATAATTGTACAAGTTGATGAAAAATTGTTTTGTGAATTTGTGAAATTTTCATCAATGTGGATAAAATTACTCATATATCAGCAGGAGGGAAAAAGATGAACGAAACTATGGAAATGAAGCTAAGGGATGTTGCGGATTATGTTGACACGCTTAAGCTTGAAGGCAAGGATCAGGAAGTGAAGAGAAGTTATCTGATCCATACTCTGCATAAAGCGCAAGAAATAATAGGTTACTTACCAGTAGAGGTGCAGAAACTTATTGCAAAAAAATTAGGTTTTCATGCTTCAGAAGTATATGGTGTAGTCTCTTTTTACAACTACTTTACCATGAAACCGAAAGGGCTCTATCCAATTAATCTTTGTCTTGGAACTGCCTGCTACGTAAGAGGATCAGGTCCTCTTTACGAAGAACTGAAAAAGCTTCTTGGAGTTGAAGAAGGCGAAGTAACTTCAGATGGTATTTTTTCACTGCACGCAGTAAGATGCCTTGGAGCATGCGGACTTGCGCCTGTTTTAATGATAGGTGAAAAGGTTCACGGCAGACTTAAGAAAGAGGATCTTCCCAGAATATTGGAAGAGTACAGACAGTTAGCAAAAACCCAGAATGTATAATAAATATTAAGGAGGGAGTCTTAATGCCGATAGTAAAAAGTGTTGCTGACCTTATGAAGATTAAAGAACAGGCAAAAGAAAAAATTCAGGTAAGGAAAACAGCTGACAGCGAAAGCAAAGTTGTATTGAAAGTTGCAATGGGTACATGCGGAATTGCATCAGGAGCTAAAGAAACTTTTTCAGCCCTTATAGAGGAAATTGACAAAAGAAAACTGAACAATATTATCGTAGTTCAGACAGGCTGCATGGGATACTGCCATTCCGAACCTACAATTGAAGTTATCGAACCTGGAAAAGACTCCATAATATACGGTAAAATGACTAAAGACAGAGCCGGTGAACTTATTCAGAAGCACATAATTGATGGCGAATTATTACAGGACTCAATAATTGGTAAAACACACCAAGTTGCAAAATAAGATTGGAGGTTAAAATAATGGGAAAATATAAGCAGTTTATCCTGATCTGCGGCGGAACCGGATGTTCCTCTTCAGGAAGCGGAGATATAATAGATTCTTTCAATAAAGCACTGGAAGAAAAAGGACTTAAAGATGAAGTTCAGATAGTCAGAACCGGATGTTTCGGATTCTGTGAACAGGGACCTATAGTGAAAGTTCTTCCAGACGATACGTTTTACGTTAAAGTAACAGAAAAAGATGTAGAAAATATTGTAAACGAACACATAATAAAAGGAAGAAGAGTTCAGAGACTTCTTTATGTTGAACCGTCAGAAAAAGAGAAGATAGAAGAGTATATAAAGATGCCTTTCTATAAAAAACAGATCAGAGTGGTTCTCAGAAATGCCGGAGCGATTAATCCTGAAAACGTTGAAGAGTATATTGCTAACGACGGATATTCAGCACTTGCGAAAGCACTCACCGAAATGTCCCAGGACGATGTCCTTAAGAGTATTTCTGATTCAGGACTGAGGGGAAGGGGCGGTGGAGGTTTTCCTACCGGTATGAAGTGGAGTTTTGCCAAGAGAGCCAAGGGTGATAAAAAGTACATTATATGTAATGCCGATGAAGGAGATCCGGGAGCATTCATGGACAGGTCCGTTATGGAAGGAGATCCCCATTCGGTAATTGAAGGTATGTCTATAGCTGCTTATGCAATAGGTGCACAGAAAGGATATGTTTATATAAGAGCTGAGTACCCGTTAGCAGTTCAGAGATTAAGAAAAGCATTGAATGATGCAAGAGAGTATGGTTTCCTCGGTGAAAACGTTATGGGAACAAACTTCTCTTTTGACATAGAAGTAAGACTCGGTGCCGGAGCATTTGTCTGTGGTGAGGAAACAGCCCTTATCCATTCAATAGAGGGTAAGAGAGGAGAACCTACATCCAAGCCTCCTTTCCCAGCAAACAGCGGCTTGTGGAAAAAGCCAACTGTAATCAATAACGTTGAGACCTTAGCGCAGATTCCTGTTATATTGCTTAAAGGAGCAGATTGGTTCAGAAAGCTTGGTACAGAGAAGTCCCCCGGAACAAAAGTCTTTGCATTGGCCGGAGCCATAAACAATGTCGGACTTGTTGAAGTACCTATGGGAATAACCTTAAGAGAAATTCTTTATGAGATAGGCGGAGGAATAAGAAACAACAAGCAGTTCAAAGCTGTCCAAACAGGCGGACCGTCGGGTGGATGTATTCCTGCAAAGTACCTTGATACACCAATAGACTTTGATAATCTTATTGCTTTGGGTTCTATGATGGGTTCAGGTGGTATGATTGTTATGGACGAAGATACTTGTATGGTCGATGTTTCCAAGTTCTATCTTGAATTTACCGTTGATGAGTCATGCGGAAAGTGTACACCATGCAGAATAGGAAATTACAGACTACATGAGGTACTGGAGAGAATAACATCCGGGAGGGCTGTCATAGAGGATCTTGATAAACTGGAACAGTTGGGCAACGTTATTAAAGATACGGCATTATGTGGACTAGGTCAAACTTCTCCAAATCCTATCCTTTCAACAATCAATTATTTCAGAGATGAGTATGTAGCCCACATTCAGGATAAAAAATGTCCGGCCGGAGTATGTAAAAACCTCATAAGATACGATATAAATCCGGCAAAATGTGTTGGATGTACAGCATGTGCCAGAGTATGTCCGGTTCAGGCTATAACCGGTACCGTCAAAAAAGCTCATGTTATTGACCAGGATAAGTGTATAAAATGCGGCGCCTGTTATGCGACATGTAGATTTGGCGCTATAAGTAAAATATAAAAGGAGGGACTTTCATAATGCCAAATGTAATAATTAATGATATAAAAGTTGAAGTACCGGAAAATGTAACTGTACTTGAAGCTATAAGGCTTTCCGGAGGATATGTTCCTACTCTTTGCCATATGAAGCTGGATGACATAAAAATAGAGAATAATCCTGCATCATGCAGAATATGTATGGTTGAAGTTGCCGGAAGAAGAAACCTTGCTCCTGCATGTGTTACTCCTATTGCAGAAGGAATGGTTATTAAAACTCATTCAAAAAAGGCAGTAAATGCAAGAAGAACTGTTCTTCAACTTCTCCTATCCAATCATCCTCAGGATTGTTTGAAGTGTGCAAAGAACGGCCAGTGCGAACTTCAGGATCTTGCATCAGAATTATTTATTACAACCAATCCTTATATGGGAAATAAATCTACTCATAAAAAGGATGTATCTGCAGCCATAATAAGAGATCCCAGCAAATGTATAATGTGCAGAAAGTGCGAGACCATGTGTAATTCCTTCCAGACGGTTGGTGTGCTTTCCGCAGTTGACAGAGCTTTTGATGCTGTTGTAAAGCCAACGTTTGATCTCCCGCTTGAACAGACCAACTGTACATTCTGCGGGCAGTGTGTGGCTGTATGTCCCACAGGAGCCCTTGTTGCTCATACATATATCGATGAGGTATGGCAGGAAATAGATAATCCTAAGAAACATGTTGTAGTTCAGACGGCACCGGCAGTTAGAGTGGCAATTGCCGAAGAGTTCGGTTATGAGCCGGGTACAATATCAACAGGCAAGCTTGTAAGCGCTTTAAGGGCTCTTGGATTTGATAAAGTATTTGATACCGATTTTGCAGCTGACCTTACAATAATGGAAGAAGCAACAGAGTTTCTTGACAGAATAAAAAATGGCGGGTATATGCCAATGTTAACATCCTGTTGTCCGGGATGGGTCAAGTTCCTTGAACATCAATTCCCGTCACTTGTCGAAATGCCATCATCGGCTAAGTCTCCCCAACAGATGTTTGGAGCGATAGCCAAAAGTTTTTATGCAGAAAAAAATAATATAGATCCTAAAGATATGACGGTTGTATCGATAATGCCTTGTATTGCAAAAAAATATGAAGCAGGCAGACCGGAAATAAACTCCAGTGATGAGTATAAAGATGTTGATTACGTTCTTACTACAAGAGAGCTTGCCAGAATGATTAAAGAGGCTGGATTAAACTTTGATACTCTACCTGAAGGACAGTATGATTCGCCATTGGGAGAATCAACAGGTGCTGCTGTAATATTCGGAAGAACAGGAGGAGTCGCAGAAGCTGCATTAAGAACTGCTTACGAATGGATAACAGGCAAAAATCTCGAAGCAGTGGAGTTTGAAGCTATAAGAGGATACGAAGGTGTAAGAGTAGCAGAGGTAAAAGTAGGAGAAAGGACTGTAAGAGTAGCGGTTTCTCACGGACTCGGAAATACAAGAAAACTTCTTGAAGATATACAGGCCGGAAAGCTGCAGCTGCATCTTATCGAAGTAATGGCTTGTCCAGGTGGATGTGTAGGCGGCGGCGGACAGCCTTTCCATCATGGTAACTTTGATATAATAAAAAAGAGAACCGAGGCATTGAACAGAGCAGACAGAAACATGCCTATAAGAAAGTCGCATGAAAATCCCGCGATAAAGGCTCTTTATGAGGAATATCTTGGTAAACCCGCAAGTGAAAAGGCTCATCATTTGCTGCATACTCATTATCTTGAAAGAGAGTGGCTGTAATAAAAAGATAAGTGTCAGGAGTTTTCCTGACACTTTTTCTATTTTGAAACTTACTTTAAAAAGATACCTTCATTAAAGCATTTAACGTTCAAAATTGTCATTATATAATAATAAACTCTTTTTTTTACAGACAGTTCCTTATTACTAAGATTTTTTTTTGAGTCTAAAAATGTTTTAATATCTATTGTGATAAGTGAAAAAAATTAGCTTTCCTGATAGTCCTTTAAGTAAAAACTTGAGGGCTGTCTTTAATATTATAGTGATTAGAAGGAGGAAAAAATGCAGAAAAAGCAGATTACAGTAAAAAACCCGTCAAGATCTTATCTTATTGAAAAGATTATTGAAAAAAAAGAAGGCAACCTTCTTTCAAACGGAACGGTAAATGTTGATACCAGACCGTTTACGGGTAGATCACCCAAGGATAAGTATATAGTAGAAGATTCTTTTACCAAGGATAAAATATGGTGGGGGCCTATAAACCAGCCTACTAGTAAAGAAACTTTCATATCTTTGAGGCAGGAGCTCAAGGCTCATCTGGACAGTTCAAATGAAGTTTACATTATGAATGGATATGCCGGATTTGATGATAAGTATAGGGTGAATGTGCAGCTTATAACATGTTCGCCTGTTCAGGCACTAGCATATAAAAACCTTGTCATACCAGCAGATGAAGAAAAATTTAAACCCGAACTTACCATATATGCTTCACCTTATTTTTCTGCTGATAAAGCAAAATATAATACTAACTCCGATGTTTTCATCATAATGGATATGAGTGAAAAAGAAGTCATAATCGGGAAAACCGTTTATCCCGGAGAAATTAAAAAGTCGATATTTACATATATGAATTTTGCTCTTCCGCTTAAAGGAGTTTTTTCTATGCATTGTTCTGCAAATACCGATTCTGAAAATAAGCACACAGCTCTTTTCTTTGGTCTTTCGGGAACAGGAAAAACAACTCTTTCAGTAGTTGAAGATAGGCTTCTTATAGGTGATGACGAACATGCATGGCATGATGAAGGTATATTCAACTATGAGGGCGGTAGCTATGCAAAAATAATAAACGTTTCAGAGGATGAAAACCCTATGATCTATCATGCACTGAAATATGGTGTAATGACCGAAAATGTTGTATTCAATGATCAAAGGATTGCGGATTACTCTGACCAGACTATCACCGAGAATACACGTGCATGTATTCCACTAGATATGCTTGAAAATGTAAAATCAGACGGAAAGGCCTCGCATCCGGAGACTATATTCTTTCTTTCTGCTGATGCATTCGGAATACTTCCACCTATTGCCAAGCTTGAGGAAGCACAGATTTATGATTATTTTTTACTTGGATATACCGCTAAACTTGCAGGAACAGAAAGAGGAGTAAAAGAACCTTCTCTTACGTTTTCAGAGTGCTTTGGAAAACCTTTTATTCCACTGAATCCTAAGGTATATGCACAGATGCTTCTTGAGAAAGTAAAACGCTATGGGGCTGAGGTATACCTTGTTAACACAGGTTGGATAGGCGGGGCGTACGGTACGGGTTCAAGAATAAAACTCAGATATACCAAGAGACTGGTTAATGCAGCTATTAACAGAGAATTAAAAGATTTCGAAAAATTTGAAATACTTGATCTTAAGATACCGAAAGTTTGTGAAGGTGTTCCTTCTGAGATTCTTAATCCTTCAAATGTCTGGACTAGCAAATCTGAGTATGAAAAAAAGGCTAAAGAACTGTATAGTAAGTTTAAAGAACACTTTGAAAAATTTTAATCATTTATATCCTGCTATGGAGCTTTGCTCCATAGCTTTTTTCGGGAGGACAGAATATGTATACTTACGGATTAATAGTTTTTTCGGAAGATGAGGAAAAAGCATATGCAAAAGCTCTTGAGTGTTCAGGCAGATACTCTCAGGGAAATATTTCTATGGCAATAAATTTTGCTGATGATGAGGAATACTTCAATGACACCGTAACGAGTCTTTCATCTATGTATCTGGATTTAAAAGAGAGTTCTGAAAACCTTCTTTCTATATATGAAAAAAAGCTTGATAAAGAAGATTTTCTTATTTCACAGCTTCACGAGAATCTGAAACGTTATGAAAGTCATCTATATTCATATCCAAAAGAATGGAAGATTGTTATTTACAATGATGGTGAAGTAATTCATATCGATAGTTCTGAAATACTTATAAGTTTTCTAAATGGAAAAGACAAAACTCATATATATCTTTTTATTATTGATGCACAATAAAAAAACGAAGGGGAAACCCCTTCGTTTTTTTTATGACTATTCAAATTTAGAAATTTTCATGGTTACAGTTTTCACTCCGTCGCTTTCCGAAAGTTTAAATGTTTCATTGACACCGCTTCTTATCTGTTCAAGAATCACCCCGAATCTTGTGGAGTTGGAAAAGTCTTCACGTGTCTTTTTCCATAAGATCATCCTCAGCGTTTCAACAACTCTCGCTGAATCAGCGGAAATGAGGTTTTTCGCTTTATCGCTCTGAACAATCATAGAAAATTCTGTTATATAGACTTTATTTTTATAGTCTATATTTATGGGATACTCAGAAGAAATAATACTTACTTTAATAGCAACTGGAGTAGCCGTTTTCTCAACAACCTTCTCTACATACTGTATGACTGGTTTTGAAGAGCCGTAATACTTTATGGAAGTCTCTCCCTGGTATACCGGCGATACATATGAGTCCTTAAGTGAGTATACGTAAACTTTATCTCCGTCTACTCTTGTAAAAAGATAGTTGTCGACTATCTTTATACCGTTTATATCTTTTACATCAACATTTTTTTTGATCACTGGATTTTTAAGGTCTTTTATATCAGCTATGGTGAATCCGGACTGGTCTCTTAATATATATAAATAGTTTTCTTTTTTTATAACGTCAGTTACATTACCGTCAAGCTTTATGCTAGAAAGTTCTGTGGGTTTTTTAGGGTCTTTTACTTCATAGATTGTAACCCCCATCCTTCCGCTTGGAGCAAACAGGTACTCTTGGTCTTTTTCTGCCGAAGCCGTTCTAAATACAGCATTGCTTTCAGTGGACTGTCCGAAAGAATTTTTTGCAATCACTTTCAAAGTATATGTTTTACCAGGAGATAGCTTTTTATACTCATACATAAGATCCTTTATATTTTCTGCAATTTTAAACTCAGTTCCATCATCTTGTTTAAGGTATAAATCATAAGCTAGATCTAATGAATCAACGCTTGCAGGCTGCCAGACAAAGAAATAATTCGTACTTATTATAAGCTCATTGTTTTCAGGCGATATTATTTTGGGAGGTACGGGGGGTATAAGCGCCGAAAGAGATAATGCGTCGGAAAATTCGTATATTCGGTTGTCTTTTAAAACTGAAAACTTTAACTCTGTGCCAAGGGCTGAAAATCCTTTCAAAGATACGGTATTGATAGATGTTTCGTACGAAAATTCAAATTTATCGTTGGTTTTTGAATATACAAGATATTTGTCAAATCCTGCGGGAAGATTTACTGATAGATCATTTCCAATCTTAACGGGCTTAAGGTCATAAAGAACCTGCTCTCTTGAAAGGAAAAAATCTTTGCTTGTTTTGTCTTTTATAAAAATTGATTCTTTGTGCGAAAAAACTATATAGTTTTTTGAGTTTATGGCAGAAACTTCGATCGAGTAGTTATCTTCTTTTAATTTGGGTATTAAAATAGGATCGTTTAGTCCGTACTCTTTTACGAAACTTGTCTTCCCAGAAATACTGACTTTTATCTTTTGAATGTCTTCTGTTATATCTGTGTTAGGAATGGAATAACTTAAAGTCAGTTCGTGCTTCTTGCCGGAAAATACAAAAAAAAGTATAAGTGCCGAAATAAGCAACAAAACACCTATTGTACTCAGCAAGTAGATTTTTTTCATTGGAAAACGGTTTTCTTTTTTCTTTTCGCTCAAAAGATCCTGAAATTCATTTTTGCTTGAATTATTTTCGGTATCGTTAGGCATCTTATCACCCCCATGGGAAATTATATCATATTTTTAAACAAAACTAAATTATCAGGATATTAATGATAATTAAATGGGTGGATTTGAAATCCACCCATGATATATCATTCTATTAAAGAATCCATTATTGAAGCAAGGTTTACAAAAGATTGTTTCAGTGATGCTCCACCAACAAGACCTCCATCAATATCTTTTTTCAAGAACAAGCCAAGGTAATTTGACTCACTTACACTTCCGCCATAAAGTATGGTAATACCATCTGCTGCTTGTCTTGAATATAACTCTGCGATAAGCTCACGTATAAACTCATGGACTTGCTGTGCTTGCTCTGGAGAGGCTACTTTTCCAGTTCCTATTGCCCAGACCGGCTCATACGCGATAACAACCTTCTGCAAATCATTGGCAGAAACATTTTTAAGGCCTTTTTTTACCTGAAGCTCTATTATATTGAATGTGAGATTATCTTCGCGATCCTGAAGCTGTTCGCCGACGCATAATATGGGAATCAGTCCTTCATCAAGTGCTTTAAGAACTTTTTGATTTATCAGTTCGTCACCTTCATGGAAGATATGTCTTCTTTCAGAATGTCCCAGTATCACATAATCAACCGATATATCCTTAAGCATACAAGCTGATACTTCACCGGTAAAAGCACCGCTTGATTCATGATACATATTTTGCGCACCAGTGAAAACATGAGTTCTGTCCACATACTCAGATACTCTTTCAAGAGCGGTAAAGGGTACGCATAGCACGGAAGTTATTTTTTTAAACTCCTGAAGTTTTGGAACAATAGTACAAGCAAACTCAGCAGCTTGCGAAGGCGTTTTATTCATCTTCCAGTTGCCAGCGAGAATGAATTTCCTAATGCCTAGATTTTTTTTTTGAGAGATGCTGGCGATTCCGGGAAGGGTTATTCCCTCAAGATACTCCAGCGAAGCACCTCCACCTGTGGATACATGGGAGAACATCTGTGCCATTCCAAACTCTTCGGCAGCGGCAGCGGAATCTCCTCCCCCAACAACGGTTATAGTTTCTTTGGTTGTCATTGAGGATATTCTTTTTGCAATCTCTTTTGTACCATAAGAAAAATCAGGTATTTCAAAAACTCCCATAGGTCCATTCCATATAATTGTTCTGGCACCACTGAGTTTTTCAGAGAAAAGTTTAATTGTTTCTGGTCCGATATCTAATCCCATCCATCCTTCTTCAATTCCATCATCTATTGAAACAAGCCGGTTTTCTGTTCCTGCTTCAAGTTTTTTTGCAACAGTAGAATCGACTGGAAGTACTATTTCCACATTTTTAGAAGCTGCTTTCTCAAGGAGCTCTCTTGCAAAATCAACTTTATCAGCCTCGTATCTGGAAGAACCTATATTTTTGCCCTGTGCCTTGAGGAAGGTAAACATCATGGCTCCACCTATCAATATTTTATCTGCTTTTTCAAGAAGATGGTTTATGACATTAATTTTATCAGATACTTTTGCTCCTCCAAGAACAACTACGTATGGATGTTCCGGTTCGTAAGTGACCTTGCTTAGGAATTTTATCTCCTTTTCCATCAGAAACCCGGCGACACTGGGAATATAACTTGCAATTCCAACATTCGAAGAATGAGCTCTGTGTGCTGTGCCAAAAGCATCATTTATGTGGATATCTGCCAAACCGGCCCAATACTTGGCTAAATCCGTATCATTTTTTTCTTCACCCTTTTCAAATCTAGTATTTTCAATTAAGAGTATGTGTCCTTGCTGAAGGTTCTCCACAGCTTTATTAACGCTTTCACCACGGGTATCTTCAACGAAAGAAACCAGAGATGGCATAAGCTCGTTGAGTCTTTCAGCAACCGGTTTCAGAGAAAATTCCTGATCAGGACCATTTTTGGGTCTTCCAAGATGTGAAAGAAGTATAACCTTTGCATTATGGTCTATAGCGTATTTGATAGTCGGAAGAGCCGCAGTTATTCTTGTATCATCTGTTATTTTTCCGTTTTTTACGGGAACATTAAAATCCACCCGCATAATAACTTTTTTTGAGTTCAGATCAATATCCCTTACTGTAAGCATGTTCATGAAACTCACCTCCGTTATATATTAGGCATATTTTCAAAACCGCTCAGATACTTTTGAGAAATTTTCTCAGATTCGGTTTCTTTCAGTTCGGAAGCTTTTTCTAAAGCTTCATTGGTAGCGGCTATTATCATATCTTTAATTATATCAATACTCTCGCCCTGAAGCTCTGGAGATATATCAATGTTTTTAATTTTTAGATCGCCCCCGGCAGTTACTGTTACTACTCCGCCTCCGCTGCTTGCCTTAACTTCCTGTGATGCAAGCTTTTCTTCCAGTTCCGCCATTTCTGCTTCCATAGCTACCTGAGCTTTTTGAGCTTCTTTTAGCAGCTGCCCCATATCGGCTTTTTTAGAAATTCCCGGTTTTAAGGATCTTCCCCCAAGACTTTTAATTTTTTTGGCCATCGATTCTCTCTCCTTTCAAATTAAATATTACACAAATTTAATTATACCATTTTATATAGAAAAAGCAAAAAAAATAGTAAAATTAGAGTATAAAAGTTTATAAGCGGGTGTAATAAAGTAGTGATAGAATTTTTTAGATGAAAAACAGGAGGTGGGTACTTGCGTGCAGTTATAATTGATGGTTATGTTGATGAACCTGCTGTTTTAGGCGTACCGCCATATATATCGCCGTATATAAGATACAGTGCCGGTGCATTGATTTACCGTTCAATAGAAACAGACTACATAACAATTGATGAAATAAGGAAAAATGATTTTTTTTCTTCTTTTGATTCATATGATTACATAATAATCATAGCTGGAACAACTGTTCCTGGTCATTATTTTATGGCTACTCCAATCTCTCTTTATGAGATAAAAAAGATATTTGATTATAATTCCAGGCCATTGAAGGTGCTTGGAGGCCCTATAGCAAGGGGTTATACTCTTAAAGGAGGCAGTAGTGCACTTTTACTTAAAGATTATCTGAAAGAATCGGTAGACTTTGTAATCCCGGGCGATATTGAAAAGTTCTTGTTCAAATATCCGGTTTCTGATGATTATAATCTTGAAGAAAGGTCTGATTATGAGCTTACCGATATGTTAAGTACTTTGGGAGCACAGATAGTAACTAAGCATCATATGTTTCCTAATGTAATGTTGGAAATAGACGTATCCCGCGGCTGCGACAGAAAGGACGGTTTTTGTTCATTCTGTACTGAGCCTCTAACACATGGGGCTTATCGTGAACGAAAGGTTAGTTCAGTTATTTCGGAAATAAAAACACTTAATTCGCTGGGAGTTAGAAACTTCAGATTCGGAAGAAGCGCAAATTTTCTGGCTTACGGAAGCGCTGTAAATAAAAATCTTCCCAATCCGGCTCTTTTTGAAGAGCTTTATTCAGAAATATCAGGGTTGTCCAATGTTCTTCATACTGATAACGCCAATGCAGATTTTATAGCAAAATATGAAAAGGAATGCAGGAAGATTATAGGAACAATAGCTAAGTATAATACCTCAGGTGATATTCTCTCATTCGGAGTTGAAACCTTTGATCCTGAAGTATCTCAGAAAAACCGTCTTTACAACAGTAATGACAGCATATTAAAGGCAGTACAGATAGTAAACGAAGAAGGAGGCTGGAGGGATAGCGATATGATTCCCAAGATTCTTCCGGGTATCAACATCTTGTACGGACTGCTTGGTGAGACTAAAGATACATATGAGAAAAATATAGAGTATTTAAAGATGATTTATGATAAAAAGTTTATGCTCAGACGCATAAATGTAAGGCAGGTTATGGTCTTTCCTGGAACTTTTCTTTATGATAACAGAGAAAAAGTATCTTTTGATAAAAAAAGTTTTGTGAGGTTTAAGGAATTTATGACTGAATATGATTCTCTAATGCTGCAAAGAGTATTTCCTATTGGAACGGTGATAAGAAATATACTTCCTCAGGAAAACAGAGGGGAAATTTCATTTGGAAGGCAGATAGGAACTTATCCTATACTTTGCGGTACATATTCAGATGTAAAAATGGATGTTTTTTTTGACGGAAAAGTTGTTGATTATGGGTCGCGTTCAGTTACTGTCATAGATAATTCTAAACGCATGAAGGATCTTTCTGTAAGAGAATTAAGTTCAATAAAAGGCATAGGAAGAAAGACTGCTGAGGCAGTATTTCTCAGCCAAGATTCATCAGTTGATAAAATGATTTTGGAAAGGAAACAGAAAGAGATTCTTCAAAGTGTTTTTAAAGGCTGAGAACCATCTCATATTGCTGAAGAAAAATCTTAGAGCCTAATGCCAGCAATACAGAATTAAGTGGATCATTCTGAGGAAGAGATACGGTGATTAAAGGCTTTCCGAAGGAGCTCAGATAGGATATAGCATCTTGAATAATATTACTATACTTGACAGTGAAGTCAGTCTGGTATATATCAACAATATAGGTGGTATCTTCTGTTCTTCCCCACAGCATTTTTCCTATTTCTTTATTTTCCGATCGTATCTGGTTCATGAAGTAATCTTTTTTGCTGCTATAAACGGAAGTTATTTCCCTCTGCCAGTTAGGAGATCTTTTAGCTTTTAGCAGGATGTCCTGTCGTATTGAACTTCTTTCACAGTTCAAGGAGTAATTGAATTTATAGCATGAGGTTTTTTCTGGTAATATAAAAGAATCTAGGTTACGAGAGATTTTAAAACCGTTTTTAATATAAAAATCCACTGCACGAGTTTGACTGCTTTCGACTTCAAGCTGCAGTGATGAAAATCCTTTTTTTGAAAGATCGTAAAAAACATTATTTATAAGAAAGTAAGAAGCACCAGTTTTTCTGTATTCATTTTTTATGCCAAAGGAGTCTATTCGTGCTCTTTTTTCTCTAGCAGATGTAATACAGAACCCGATAGGCAACTTTTCTTTTCCAAAGTATAGTATCTGAGAGTGCTCCAGAAAAATTGAATTTTCTGCCATATCAAGCAGGAAAGATTCTTTAGTCCAGTTTATAGGGATAACATAATCTTTGAAAACCTCATTAACAAGTTCTGTAATAGTTTCAATTTTTTCTTTTGAACCATATTGTATTATATACATAAATCCTCCGGGAAAAAATATAAAGGAGAAAAAGCATGTTCAGCTCATTTCGGGAACTTGTGGATCTATCGTTAAAAACCGGTCAGCCACTGGCTGAGGTAGTAAAAGAGTGGGAGATGCTTGAAAATGGTACTGATCCTGAATATCTCTCTGAGCAGTCGTTGAAATTCGTGATACAGATGATTAAAACATATAAAGACAAACTGAACTCTGATTCTGTAAGCCTAACCGGATGGACTGGATTTAACACCGGGTTATACAATGAGTATAGAAACAGCAACAAATCGATTTTCAGTAGCTTAATTTCCAAAAGTATTCTTGCATCTCTCGCCACTTCTGAAAGCAATGCCTGTATGGGCAAGATAGTTGCTTGTCCTACAGCTGGTTCCAGTGGGGTAGTTCCTGGTGTGGTGGTTGCTCTTCATGAAGAAAAGGGTGTTGATCTTAAATCCCTTTCTGAAAGTCTTATAGTGGCTGGGGCCGTAGGTGAATTCATAAGAAGAAAAGCAAGCCTTTCCGGTGCAATAGCCGGATGCCAGGCTGAAATCGGTTCTGCATGTGCGATGGCTTCAGCTCTTGTTGTTTATGCTTTAGGAGGTTCTCCTCAGATAGTTGAGAATGCAGCATCCCTAAGTCTTAAATTCCTAATGGGATTGGTATGCGATCCAGTAGGCGGATTTGTAGAGGTGCCGTGTGTGAAAAGAAATCCGGCAGCTTCAGTACTTGCATTTGTTTCTGCGGAAATGTCTATGAGCGGGATAAAGAGCCTTATACCGTTCGATGAGATAACTGAAGCCATGGGAAAGGTAGGCAGATCATTATCAGAAGATCTCAGGGAAACCGGAAAGGGAGGTATTGCTGCAACCAAAACAGCCAGATCACTTTTAAATACCTTTTTTAACAATAAGGTCTAAAACATTTTTTGCAATAGGTGCTGATACATGCGAACCATAACCTACATTTTCAACCATAACAACTATCGAATATTTAGGGTTATCCGCAGGTATATATCCGGCAAACCATCCATGTGGTTTCTTTCCTCCCGAAACTTCAGCGGTTCCGGTTTTTGCTGCGGTTATCACCGGGAAGTTTTTAAAGGCATCGTATGCAGTTCCACCAGGAGTTGTAACCTCTTTCAGCCCCTTTAGTATGAGCGCTAAGTATTCATGGTCTATTTCGTAATTTTCTGTAAGATTCACTTCATAAATTATCGATGAACCTTTTTCCAATGTGTTTGATGATCTTAGAAAAGTGTGAAAGTTGTAGTACTTTCCCTTTGCAGCAAGGATATTGTAAAATTTAAGGATCTCTATTGGAGTAGTTAGAACATACCCTTGTCCAATATAGGCGTTGAGAGTTTCCCCCGGGTACCATATTTCGTTAAACTTATCTTTTTTCCATTTTTGATCCGGAAAAACTCCGGAAGACTCACCCGGGATATCAATAAAAGTTTTTCCTGTTATATTGTAAAAGTCAGATTTCGTTTTTAGATAATCAATTCCATATTTTTCGCCAAGCCAATAATAATAAGAGTTTACAGATTCTTTGAGAGATTTTATTAGATCGGTTGTTCCGTGTCCGACAAGATTCCAGTCTGTAAAAGATCCGATTACCTGTCCTTTAGAGTTTTTAAGCTCATAACGGCCATCAGAGAAGATAGTCTTGTTTGGATCAAGGCCCGCTTCTAAAGAGGAAAGAGCAATAAAAGGTTTTAAGACTGAGCCAGGCGGATAAAGAGCTGATATAGCACGGTTTATAAATGGTTTTTTTGTATTGTTTGAGAGCCTTCTATATTCAAGATTTGTTAGTCCTCTGGAAAACATATTTGGATCAGGTGTAGGAAAGCTTGCAAGAGCATAGATTTCTCCATTTTGCGGATTGGAAACAATTATGGATCCAGGATAGCCCGAATTTTCAAGTTCTTCAAAAGCTTTTATCTGTATATCCAAATCAATCGTAAGGTAAATATCATCCCCTGGAATTGAAAAAGTTTCTTCAACAGTACTTTTTATTTTTCCCATAGGAGTAAGATTTACGATCTTATATCCAGGCTGTCCACGAAGTATTTTGTCGTGAATTTTTTCAAGTCCCATAACTGGATTTCCTTCAATATCAACATAGCCTAATATATGATATAAAGATACATGTGCATACTTCCGTATACTTTTTTCTTGTACATACAAGGTTTTAATATTAGAGAGTTTTTTTGCAAGGGCAGCACTAATGCTTAAATTTATCTTTCGCTGGAAGTTAAGCTTGTCTATTATTGAATCCAGATCAAGATCACTTTTTTTAAGTATTTCACGTATAAGTTCCTCTGTTTGTTTGTCGATTTCTTCACTCAAATTATATACTTGAAAGAGTTTTTCATTCCATGCCAGAAGCTTTCCGTTTCTGTCGTATATACTTCCTCTTTGCGAGTCAGACTGTATTATTCTGGTATTAAGATCCTGAACTTCAAAGTTTAGGGTACTCCATTTGAAAACCTGAAGATAAAAAGCTCTTGTCAAAAGTATAAGTATTCCTATTGCAAAAATAAGATAAAGTAGCTTACCTCTGCTATCTACCATGAGTTATCAGCCTCAGATTAAGAAAATAAAGTATGGAGATCAAAATGATCCCTGTAAAAAAGGAAAAAAAGGAAAAACTCAGAAAGTTAAGATAAAAAGAGAGCATGGAAAAGTATAGTAATGCTGTCCAGAAATTATGCTTAAATTTTGACAGAAAAAGGTCACACAAAAAGTACAAAACAAAAAAAAGAATTGCCATAAAGCCTATATCGTACCTGTTTGCAAAATAAAACAAGGTATAAACTATTGCAAATATAAAACGCTTTTCATCATTCATATCGAGATGTTTAAAATAAACGGCTAGAAAAGGCATTGAAAAAACTAATTGCGATCCCATCCATTTATCCCAGGAAGAACTTACTATTGCAGATACTGCAACTAAAAAAGATAGTAAAATATTCATGGCTTATTCCTCCAAAAAATATACCACAGGATTGGATGCTTTTTTTGATCGGAACAAAAAGAAATTAGCGTAGTATTGTGAAACAAACTCTCCTGTCATCAGAGTGCTGCTTTCAGACACAGAAAGCAGGTACTTTGGTATGTTTATATAAACCTGAGTAGATTCAAAAGTAAAATTCTCAGGAAGCTCAACAAGAATATTCCCTTCGGACTCTTTTATCAGAACATCCAAGCCTTCAATCTCCCCGAAAAATTCATTTTTCCCATAGCCTAGTTTCTTAACCTCAACTCTGTTTGAAAATACTCCGCATACAAAGCCCAGAAGATTGGCATTTTCATCGATTACCAGAGAGTTAAGCTTTGGCTTTTTATTGGCTGCGACAGTAAAAGAAGTAAGATCATCGGACATTATTATCCCATAGGGAATGGAAAGCTTTATTTCCATAGTATCTACCACTCGTATAGGTGAAGATTCGATTGTTTCAAGTATTTTATCAAAGCTGTCTGCGGAGATGCCTGCCGATAAAAACTTCTGCTGTACTTTTGAAAATAAAAAATCTACCGGATAAGAAATCCAGTAGAAAATATTTTCTGCACTCTTTATTAGATTAAAAAAGATAGCCAGAATTATAAAAAGATTTAGAAAAAAAAGTTTTTTTTTCATTTTTAGATAGCTCTATTTTTCTCAAGATTTTCAAGGATATTTATTTTATCTACCACAAGACCTGCTCCGCGAGCTACGCAAGTCAGCGGTTCTTCGGCAACAACAACCCGTATCTTCGTTTCCTTTTCGATCAGTTCTTTCATTCCTTTAAGCATAGCTCCTCCGCCTGCAAGGAAGATTCCTTTATTGACAATATCTGCCAATAGTTCTGGAGGTGTGTTTTCGATGGCTAATTTTATATTCTCCATTATTTTTGAGACTGGAAGCGATATAGCTTCACGTATCTCTATACCTGAAAGGACAACACGTTTAGGAAGTCCGCTGAGCATATCAAGACCGATAACATCAATTTTAAGATTATTATATTCAGGAGTTTCAAAACAGTTCCCTATTTCAATTTTTATCTGCTCAGCAGTTCTGTCGCCTATTAGTAGAGCGTACTTAGCCTTAATGTAGTTGACAATAGCCTGATCAAGCTCATCACCGGCGATACGTATTGATTTTGAAAGAACTATGTTACCAAGCGAAATTACTGCTATTTCAGTAGTTCCTCCGCCGATATCAATTGCCATATTTCCAGAAGCTTCTTCAACTTCAAGTCCTGCTCCTATGGCAGTCGCCATAGACTCTTCTATTAAAAAAGCCTTCCCAGCCCCAGCATCAAGTGTTGCATTTTTAAGCGCCCGGCGTTCAACCTCAGTAGCATTGGTTGGTATTCCCACTATCACCGTAGGTTTTATAAGGTTAAAACCACCAAGTGCCTGGTTTATAAAGTATTTCAGCATTGCCATGGCAACTTCATAATCAGCAATAACTCCATCTCTCAAAGGTCTTATTGCAACTATATTGGCTGGTGTCTTTCCAATCATTTTTTTTGCCTCGGTTCCAACCTGAAGAATATCTTCCGAAACTTTATCTATAGCAATAACCGATGGCTCATTAATTATTATTCCTTTTCCCTTTAAGTATACAAGTGTATTGGCTGTTCCAAGATCAATTCCAAGATATGCTCTCATTCAAAAAATCCTCCCTGTCATGTCATCAATATAAAGTATAACACACTTACTGTAATACGGATAAGTCGAAAATGATTAGAAACAGAAAATTAAATGATCTTCTGTTTAAAACCTAAGGAAAATCTTAGTAGGAACTTTTGAAAAATTTCTTATAAAGTATATTCCAGAAGAGTCAATAAGCATTTTCAAATAATGATAGCCGTAAAACTCAATTTTTCTGGATGAATCAAAGAACTTTTTATAAATATTTTTAGGTAGACCAGCTTGTTTTATAACAGTTATGGGATATCCTAAGCTTTCGGTTTCATAAAGTATAAGCTCTTCTTCAGAAATATCTTTTTCTTTTTTCTCTGAAGATTTGATATCTCCAAATATACTGTTTTTAATATCCTCAAGCTCACTTATTCTTCCCTGTGTGATGGCTGTCATCTGTCTGAGTAATCTTTTCCTGTTAAAATCCACTTTATCTAAAGCACCGGCTCGGATAAAATTTTCTATCACAACTCTGTTTAGTCCAATGTTTTCAAGATACTCAAAGATTCCTATAAAATCTGTAGTTTGAGGAGTCCTCAGATCTATGGCTTGAGGGATGCCTTTTATACAACTCATAGGGAGGATAAAATCTTTTTGAACAATACCTCCCTGAGGGAAGAAAAGATCAGGAGCAACGATATTCATACCCAGTGCAAGTATTTCATTTATTATAGACTCAGATAGTCCTTTGTATTTTATAAGACAAAGAAAAAATTTTTCAGGATTGAGAAATTTTTCTCTGGCTAAGTTGTAGGTTAGATAGGAGTATGCAACAGCATGAGATTTGGGAAATGAGTACTGGGCGAAATTTTCAATGTAGCCAAAAAGCCTTTGAGCATCATCTTTTCCAATCTTCAAAGATGCATTCATTAAAAAATCCTTTTTGAGACTGAGTATTTTTGAAGTGTTCTTCTTTGAAAGAGCAGAACGGAGCATATCAGACTGCTCAATTGAAAAATTAGCGATGTTTTGTGCTAAAAACATTATCTGTTCCTGAAAAATCAGTACACCATGAGTATTTGGAAAGATCTTCCGCAGAAAATCAGGAGAACTATCGGAAACATACTCCTCTACCATGCCGGAATCAAGCGGACCGGGTCTATTTATAGATAAAAGAACCGTAAGTTCATCAAAATCTCGTGGTCTGATTTTTACGGAAAGCTTGCGACCTGTATATGAGTCAAGCTGAAACAAACCAGCCGTAAAGCCTTTTGATATTTCCGAAAAAGTTTTCTCGTCTTTTTTTTCAATTTTAGTATAATCAATATTCAGATCTTTTGCGAAAGTTATTGTATCCAAAGATAGTATATCAAATTTTTCAATACCTGCAAAGGCAAGCTCTTTCATCTCCCACTCAATAACAGGAACCGCTCCCGCCTGAATCGGCAGCGCTTCAGCAATATCTTTTTCAGATATTACTATACCTGCGGCATGTGTTGACCTGGCGCTATGAAGACCTTCTAAATAATATGATATATAAAATAATATTTTCTGATCCCTTGAAAAAGAACCAAGTTTTTTTATATTAGAAGGACTCCTTAACGGAAAATCCAGGAAAGAAGTCTCAATAAGATTCCCAATAACCTCACCGGCCCTTTTAAGTGCCGATTTGGTCTTGTATCTTGAGTAAGTTCTTATTTCTGAGACTCGGTTTTTCCCATAGAACTTTGAAAGCTCCAAGATCAATTTATTTCTGAACCTTGCATCGACATCGATATCTACATCAGGCATTTCCTTTCTATAGAAATTAAGAAATCTTTCAAACAAAAGATCATGAGAAAGAGGATTTACCTGAGTTATTCCTAAGGAATATATTAAAAAAGATCCGACTGCCGAGCCTCTTCCTGGTCCTACGGAAATTTGATTTTTTTTTGCCGTATCAACTATATTTTTTACATTAAGTATATAGTTCGAAACATTAAGTTTCTTAACTACCTCCAGCTCGTATCGTAAACGTTTTATCTCGGATTCTGAAAACTTTTTTCCCTTTAAGATGTTTATAAGAGCATTGATACCGCCCAGGTCTGGAAACTGAACTTTGAAAGTATCAATACTATATGCTGTCTCATAAGATTCAAAGAGTTTAAGTTTTTTCTGGAACTGATCATCAAGAGTATCAGATAGCGCCAAACCGTCAGGTTCTTTAAAAAATCCTTTCATAATGCGAGCAGGGAAAAGCACTTTAGGAAGATCAATACTGATAACGCTACCGCTGAAATCCTTTCTCAGGTTATTCATAAACCTTATGACAGAGAGCAAGTCATCGGAGTTGCGCATTAAAAAAATCTGGTTTTTGTATTCAAACAGTATAATGGGTCTAAAACCGTTTTTATGGGACAGATATAAGAACTCAGCCCACGAAAAAACGTGATCCTCACAGAGAATCACAGTATTAATTTGATGTTTTTTACAGAAATAAAAAACATCTGTTAATTGAAGGTAAGACTTTCCTAAGCTTTTTGATGTAACAACTGGTCCAAGTAGTATAAAATCACCTCCAATCGATATTATATCATAATCAAAAGAGATAAAAGAGTACATTGACATAAATCTCAGAATTTAGTATAATTAATTTACCTTAACTCAGTAAAAGGAATATTCCTTTACTTGGTTTTTGGACTAAAATCAGGAGGTAAGTCAAATGTCAAGAGGTTTAGACGTTGATATCAAGAAAGATATCATAGAACAGTTTAGAATTAACGAAAAAGACAGTGGTTCCACGGAGGTTCAGATAGCTCTGCTTTCAGCAAGAATAAAGCATATAACCGAGCATCTTAAGAAGCATCCTAAAGATTATCATTCCAGAAAAGGTCTGACAAGCATGGTTGGAAAAAGGAGAAAGATGCTTAACTATCTAAAATCTGAAAGACCTGAAGTTTACCAGGATCTTTTAAAGAAACTCGGAATAAGAGGCTAATCAGAGGTGGGAATCTTCCCACCTTATTTTTATCATTATATGTTAAATGTTCTAAAACTATGGTAAAATAGGTTTATAGAGAAAATAAATTCGTGAGGTGAAATAAATGAAGTATTGGGAAAAAGAGATTTTTGGTAGAAAAATTAGAATAGAGACAGGAAAGATGGCCAAACAGTCGTTAGGATCGGTTTTAATAAATTTTAATGAATCTTCGTTGCTTGTTACAGCCAATGCAAACGAAAAATCAAAACCAGATGTTGATTTTATGCCGCTTACAGTAGAATTTCAGGAAAGATTTTACGCAATAGGGAGATTCCCCGGCGGATTTATGAAAAGAGAAGGGAAACCCAGTGATGAGGCTATTCTTGCTTCACGACTTATTGACAGGCCAATAAGACCATTGTTTCCTAATGATTTCCATAATGAAGTTCAGATTATTTCAACAGTGTTTTCAATGCTTCCTGATGATAGTATTGAAACATGGGGAATAGCTGGGGCTTCTCTGGCACTTAATATATCTCCTATCCCATTTGAAGGCTTTGTTGCTGGGGTTAGAATAGGCTATGTAGATGGTAACTATATTGCATTTCCAACACAGGAGCAGCTTAAGAACAGCAGAATGGATGTGATTGTTGCGGGAACAAAAGATGCCGTTACAATGGTTGAAGGGGAATCACTTGAAGTAACTGAAGAAGAAATGGTTAAAGCGATCATGTTCGCCCATGATGCGATAAAACAGATAATATCAATCCAGGAAGAAATAAGAAGTGAAATAGCAGTTGAAAAATGGGTTATTAAAAATATAGAATACCCTTCCGAATTTATAAGTGATTTTAAATCCATTATGAATGATGACCTGCTTAAAAAAGCCATACTTACTAAAGGTAAAAAAGCACGTGACAATGCTATATCAGAGTATAAAGAAAAGGTTTTCAACGATTTTGAAGAGAAGTACCTTGAAAAATGGACAGATAATTTTTATGCTTCAAAAGCAAGACTTTTAAACGAGTTTTTTGAGGATGAAGTAAAAAACACCATGAGAAAGATGATTATTGAAAATAATACCAGAGTTGATGGAAGAAATCCTGATGAAATAAGGCCTATAACCTGTGAAACTCATGTAATACCAAGGCTTCACGGATCAGCTCTCTTTACAAGAGGTGAAACTCAATCTCTTGGGACTGTTACACTCGGAATTTCAATGGATGTTCAGTTTGTTGATACTATATTTACCGAAGGAGAAAAGCGATTTATGCTTCATTACAACTTCCCGCCTTATTCAACCGGAGAAGTCAAGTCTCTTAGAGGTATAAGCAGAAGAGAAATAGGACATGGCCATCTTGCAGAAAGAGCTCACAAAAATCTTATTCCGGATGAAAAAGAATTTCCGTATACAATAAGAGTAGTATCCGAAATACTTGAATCGAACGGCTCATCATCAATGGCATCGGTGTGTTCGGCATCTCTTGCACTCATGGATGCAGGTGTACCTATAAAGAAACATGTGGCAGGAATAGCCATGGGTCTCATATTTGAAGATGAAAAATTTGTTGTACTTACAGATATTCTTGGAATGGAAGACCATCTTGGCGATATGGATTTTAAAGTTACCGGAACACGTGATGGAATAACTGCTTTTCAGATGGATGTTAAGGTAGCCAAGGTAAATGAGGAAGTTCTGCGAGAAGCTCTTGAAAAAGCAAGAATAGGAAGAGAAAAAATACTTAGCCTTATGTATGATGCAATGCCTCAGGCTAGAGAAGAGCTTTCACCCTATGTTCCAGCCATGCTTATAACGGCTATCCCAACAGAAAAAATAGGCGAAGTTATAGGTCCTGGAGGGAAAGTGATAAAGGAAATAAACAGAAGATTTGAGGTTGAAACTGAGATTGAGGATGAAGGCGGTATAGTTAAGGTAAGCGGACAGGACAAAGAGAAAGTGAAAGCCGCTATAAGATATATTGAGAGTATAGTAAGGATAATTAAGAAAGGAGATATTATCGAGGGCGAGATACTCAGAGTGGAGCCATATGGTCTTTTTGTAGAGCTTTCTCCGGGAAAAAGTGGCCTCCTTCACGGTTCTAACCTTGGAGAAGATCCCAAGAAATATAAAGTCGGTGATTTTATAAAAATAGAGGTAATGTCGATAGAAGATAACGGAAAATTCCAACTTAAGAAGGAAGGTTTTGTTAAAAAAACCGTACCTCGTGAAAAAGAAAATAATGGAGGTACAAAAGAATAGATGTATAAAATCAGAACATTAAATAATAATCTCAGACTCATAAGTGTTCCACGTAATTCAATGAGAAGCGCTTCCATAATATTCTGTGTGGGTGCAGGTTCTTCCGATGAGAATGAAACAGTTTCCGGTGTAGCACACTTTATAGAACATGTTTCATTCCGCGGTACTTCATCAAGGGATATGGTATCTATAAAGAAACCTATCGAAGAGGTTGGCGGTACTCTTAATGCTTTTACCGGAAATAACCTTACAATATATTATGCAAAGGTACCTTCCACTGAAGTAATGACTGCTGTGGAAATACTTTCGGATATTGTGTTTAAACCATTATTTAATGAAGCAGACATAGAAAAAGAAAAAGATGTAATATATGAAGAGATTTCGATGTATGAAGACGATCCTGTGGATAATGTCTTTGAAAATCTATTCAGAAATATTTATAATCCTGAGTTTGCACGTCCTATAATCGGTAACAGAAAGAATGTTGAAAACTTTGATAAATCAATTATCACAGGATTTTATAATAAATTCTATAAACCATCCAATGTTACGGTTGTACTTACAGGTTCATACGAGGAAGATAAGATTGCAGACTATCTTTCCCTTTTTGAGGGAAAAGAAAATTTTATAAGTGATATGAAAAGTCCGCAGCTTAAAAATAAAAATATCATAGTTGAGAAAACAAAGAAAGATCTTTCACAGCATTACATAGTAAACGCTTTCAAAGCGCCTTCGCGCTCTGATGAGGGATATTATCCCTCTCTGGTTCTTAACACACTTCTTGGCAGCGGTATGAGTTCACTGCTTTTTAACAGAATAAGAGAAGAAAAATCTCTTGTTTACGAAGTTACCTCAGAGTACAATGCTTATAAAAAAAGTGGAGTTTTTTTGGTTTTTGCTGCAACTTCAGGAGATAAGCTTACCAAATATAACAATGAACTTGAAAATGTTCTGAAGAGTTTTTACAGTGACAAGGATGCAGAGCAATGGTTTAATTATGGAAAGAAAAGACTCATCGGAAAACTTACAATAGACATTGAGAGTAATGTTTCTCTCGGCATGAATATTTTGGATCTTTATCTCAATAACAAAGAGCCTATAACAATTGATGACGTAATAAAGAATATTGAGTCAGTAACATTATCTCAAGTATTAAGGGCTGCAGGAGATATATTTGAAGGAAATAAGTATGTTTCTGTTTTGAAGCCAGAGTAGAGATCTTTTTAAGAGGGGGATTTTATGCGCAAGGTTAAATTAAGTGACCTAAAAGCCGGATTCATACTTGCCGAACATGTTACCTACAACGCAGTAATTCTTCTATCAGAAGGCAATGTACTTACTGAGGCTGATATTCAAAAACTCAAAAATCGTGGTATACGTGAAGTCATTATTTATGACGAAGATGACTTTATTCTTGGAAAAGATATTAAAGTTGAATTTAAGGATATTCCACCGATTGTAGAAGCAAAAAAATATAAAGAGTGGAATGATCAGTTTGAAAAAATAAAAGACATTACAAAAATAAATGAACAGCCTCAGGAAATGGAAAGTCTTGTAGAAGATCTTCACAAAACTTTTATAGAAAAGGATGAGATAATTCTCAACCTTTTCCATTCTATAGGAGACAAGGCGCTTACCCTTCATAGTATCAATACTTCTATAATAGCTTCAATAATATCCTCACATCTTAAAATGCCGAAAGTTTTTTCGCTGGAATTGATAAAAGCAAGTCTTATTCATGATCTTGGATACGGCTTTCTTAATACACGGATTATTTTCGATTACGATAAGAGCGAAGATAGATTTGTAAAATCTCATATAATTGCCGGATATAAGGCTTTTGAGCCTTTAAAAGCAACGCTTTCAAAGGAAATAGTGAATTCAATTCTCCAGCATCATGAGAGGTACGATGGTAAAGGGATACTGATGGGTCTAAGAGATGAAAGAATAAGTCCTCTTGTGCGTATAATGCAAATTGGCGATGCATACGACTCATATATAGAAATAGGTAACAATCCATATGAAGCTATGAGTTACCTCTTGAAAAATGCCGGAAAACTTTTCGATCCTTACTATGTAAGCATATTCTTTTCTGTTGTTGGATTATATCCTAGCGGCACTAAAGTCGTTCTCAATGATGGCAGAATTGCGCAGGTTATAAAAAAAGGAGTAGCTGCTGTTTTCCCGGTTGTAAATGTGGAAGGAAAAAGCATTCAAACCGGTCCTGAGACAGGATTTTTTATAAAAGAAGTGGCAGAGGGAAATGAAAATAAAATTTAAGGACACACTAAAAATTGAACCTGATAAATACATACTAGCTTTGGACATTCCAAGTGCCAAGCTTAAGAAGGGTATAATTATTTCTGATTCAGTAAGACATTCCTTGCGGTATCAAGGACTAGCTCTGGTGCCAACGTACGAAAATAAGATGTCATCATATAATATCCTTGATCAGTCAATATCTAAGAAGACATTTTCAAGCATACAGAAAACATGGGACAAGCTTAGACAAAATGAAAAGATAGACAAAGAGTTGCTTTCTGATTCTACCAACGAGCTTGTGGAAGATGTAATGAAGAAATTCGGTGATATAAATTACATTCCCCTTGTTAAGCTTAATTCATTTGATCAGTATACATATGCGCACACTCTAAATGTCGGGCTCATTACTTTGCTTATGGCTGTAGAAATGGGGTTTGGGAAAAAAGATCTTTATGAGCTTACTTATGCAGGGCTTCTCCATGATATAGGAAAAAGCCGGATAGATGAAAAGATACTGAATGCTCCAAGAAAATTGACCGATGATGAGTATAATATAGTAAAACAGCATGTAGTTCTTGGCAAGCTTATTTGCCAGGAGCAGAAGATTGAAGGCGATATCCTACGAGGAGTGTATGAGCATCACGAAAGATATGACGGTCATGGCTATATAGCCGGTAAAAAAGGTACGGAAATATCTTTTTACGGCAGGCTTATTTCTGTAGCAGATGTATATGATGCACTTACTTCCAAAAGAGCATATAAAGACATGTGGAACTACTACAAGGTGGTTTCATATATTCTACAGAATGCCGGAAAAATTTTTGATCCTGAGATTTCTTCTTCATTTATAAAAGTCTTTGGAGTATATCCTCCCGGAACTATGGTTAAGCTTAATGATTCCAGAACTGCCACTGTAGTTGCCGTACGTAAAGGGAACGAGCTTCAGCCAGTTGTGCAGGTGGAAGATAAAATTATAGATCTTAGTAAGGAAAAGTTTTATATAATGCAGGTAATTGGTGAATAAAAAGATCTGAGAGGTGGGAAAATGTTAACCATGGTAAGAAGAGCGTGTGAATATATAAACTCTCAAATTGAAGAAAAACCTATTATAGGTATGATTCTAGGTTCTGGCTTAGGGTATTTGGCAGATAAGATACAGGATCAAAGAGTAATAAATTATAAAGATATCCCTAATTTTCCTGTTTCGACAGTTATAGGACATGAAGGGAAACTTGTAGTGGGAAAACTTGAGGGAGTTCAGGTTATAACCCTTAAAGGGCGTTTTCATGCCTATGAAGGTCATAAAATCCGTAATATTGCATTTCCTATATATGTAATGAAAGAACTTGGAGTGAAGGGGCTTATTTTGACTAATGCTGCCGGTGGAGTAAATATGATGTATAAACCCGGTGATATAGTAGCAAACAGGGATTTTATAAATTTTTCATTTAAAAATCCTCTGATAGGTCCCAATAAAGATGAGATAGGGCCAAGATTTCCGAGCATGGCATTTCCGTGCGATAGCAACTGGATAGAAAGAGTTATAAACCAATCTAAAGCGGCTGGTATAGAGATAAAGAGCGGTACTTACTGTTGGTTTCTAGGTCCTAGCTATGAAACGCCTGCTGAAATAAAACTTGCACGGAAACTCGGGGCTGATTTGGTAGGAATGTCAACCATGCCGGAAGTTATTGCCGCAAATCACTGTTCAATAAAAGTAATATCTTTTTCTGCGGTAACAAATATGGCCGCCGGTATACTTCCGCAACCGCTTAATCATAAAGAGGTTCTTGCGGTTGCTGATCAGATAAAGGGAAAGTTTGAGTCTGTTGTGAAAACATCAATAAAATTATTCTAACAGGAGATAAATGCGATGAAAGAAGAAATACTTAAAGAGATAACTCAGGCAAGCGCTATAATTGTCGCAGGACATATTGATCCGGACGGAGATGATGTAAGTTCTGTTTCGTCAATGGTTATGGGGTTGGAAAAACTCGGCAAAAGAGCAATAGGAGTTATAGACTCACAAATACCTGATTACTTAAAGAATTTTCAGTTTGTAAATGATAAAATTAGAGAAATGAGCTGTGTTGAAAAGGATCCGGCAGATCTTTTGATAATAGTTGATGCTTCTTCTCCGGACAGAGTGGGAAAGGTTCAGCAGCTTTTTAGTTACAGGAGGGTTGTAGTTATTGATCATCATGCAACAAACCTTTCTTTTGGTCATGTTAATTGGGTAGATGCTTCATATGCTTCATGTGCGCAGATGGTACTTGAAGTATTAACAAGTCTTGGAGTTGAATATGATAAAGAACTTGCTACCGCAAATCTTTTAGGGATAGCTACAGATACTGGTTTTTTTAAATATTCAAACGTTAATGAAAAAGTTTTTAATGATTGCGCATTTTTGCTGTCAAAGAAAGCAGAACTTTCGTATATAACCAATATGATTCTGGAAAATGTTCCATTGGAAAGCAAGCTTCTTCTCAAGGATGTGTTGAATGAAATGAAACTAGTAAACGATAATACACTTGCCTATGTTGCCATACCAAGAGAAATGAGCACCAGATATGGATTCGATCCTGTTAATGTTCCACCTTTTGTATCTGAGCTAAGATCTATAAAAGGTGTTGAAGTTGCAGTTACCTTTATTGAATATGAAAAAAATGATTGGCATGTATCACTTCGTTCGAAAAGTTACGTTGATGTTTCACAGGTAGCCCTAAAATACGGCGGTGGCGGACATGTGAGAGCAGCTGGTTTTTCTTTGCAGACCGGCGATATAAAAAGTGAAATCAGAGCAATTATAGAAAATATTATATCCTTTATGAAAACAAGATAAGCTGGAGGTGGATGTTTTGAGAAAAGCGGTGGTTATATTTTTAAGCTTTATTACTATTATTGCAGGGTTTGCATTTTCCGCAACTATAAAAACCACTGACGGTAATAGCATAAAAGTTACTGTTGTATCAGTTAAAGACGGAAAAGTTAGTATAAAAGGGTTTGGAACAGCAATAAGTCTTCCTCTGGACAGTATAAATATGATTTCTTTTGATGACCAGACATTTGATATAAACGGTGTTGTAATAGATAAAATGAATTTTTCAGGATATGTCTCAGAGTATAGTCTTGAAACTAATGATGCTACCGTTACAACTACATCAGGCAGATTCTATCTTAAGGACTTAAATGTGCTCAAGTTTTGGAATGTAAGGCAAAACACTCTGAAAGATGAAATTACGAATGACTATTCAGGCAAGAAATTTAAGGCATTTCTCGGAGAAAATACTCTTTTGACCGGCGATATTACAACCATAAATAACGGAAAGATACTGATGAAGGTAGATGATATGGGAGATGCAGAATTTGATATAAAGTACGTTGTTTCTCTTATAAGAGATCAGAAAACCGAAGAGGTTCTTCCAAATTCAGTTATGCTTGCTAAAGGGTATACCCTTAATTTTCAGAGCATTGACCTTTTTAATGATGAAATTAATCTTAAACTAGCCTTTGGGTTTTTCAAAACGGATATAAAAAATGTTACTCTTATTACCGGTACCGGCACAGAACCGCCAAAGCTCCCATACTACTTTGTAATGAATAATAATGTGAGATTTTATGGCAATCTTGAAGATGTAAAAGATAACAAAATTGTAGTGAAAAGCAACTTTGGAATAAATGAAATTTCTCAGGAAAAAATTTTCTCATTCGTTAAGATTCCTCCGGAAAACAGATTTATTCTTTCTACAGATACTCAGATGATGTATGGCGAATACCTGAAAAAAGACGGAGCGCTCAATCTAAAATCCAAAGTAAAAAATGAAGATATAAAAACCGTGAAACTTTATGTATCAGAGGAAAGTGAGATGCTTAAAAATTCTATCAGTCAGATAGCTGAAATACCTGTTAATACAGAAACAAAGGTTCTTCAGATTTCTGATCTTCTGTATTTGTTTGAAAGTGAGACTATAAAAAGATATGACAAAGAAACGTTTTTAGAAAAGAATGCTTTAAAAACCAAGATGTTATATCCCAACTATATAATCAACACAGCTGATAATCAGTACATACTTAATACCCTTGGGAGCATATATTCATCAAAGTTTGATTTAGAAAAAACTCTGGACAATTCACAGATTACTACATCCTTCCTGTCTGGTTTTGATCTTTATCTGGGAACGAATATAGGAGATATATACAAGATTGATGTGAACGCGAAAGAGTTTGCTGTTTTAAAGATTGCCTCTTTTCAGGAAGAAATTGCTATGATAGCCGAAAGCAGCAACGGTATATATGTGCTTACAAAAAATTCTGGAAAACTATACTCACTAAAGGATAAACAGAATCTTTTCAATTTTGATTTCCGTATAAATAAAGCTATCCTTGACGGAGAAATCCTATATGCTATAGACTTTAATAAGAATCTTAATGTGCTTAATATAGGGCAAAAAATTAACAAACCTTTCAAATATCTTAAAAATATAAACGACCTGTCTTCCAGTAAAGAATATGTTTTTATAGCGCTTGAGGATAAGATAAGTGTTTTCAATAAAAAAACACAGTTGATAGAAAAAGAGTATTATACCAACTATATTCCTCTGAAGATTGAAGTAAACACAAACAAGTTATATATACTTTCAGATAAATCAGTGAAAATTTTTGAAGCATTTGAAAGTTACTGATATTTTTAAGACAGACGAAAGTCTGTCTTTTTTTATTTAAAATCCAACTGGAAGATAATAAACACTGTGAAAGGTGGACAAGGTTATAAAAAAGAAAAGGAATAGTTAACCAAAAAGACATTGACAAAAGAGAAAAGAGATAGTAGAATATAAGAGCTGTTGGAGAGAACAGCGAAAGTAAAGAGAAGATGAAGAAAAAACAAGAAAAGAATGGTTCATTGAAAAGTGGATAGAGGAAGAAGAGAAAGACCAAAAGGAAGAAGAAAGAAACTGAAAGACAGGATTGGATGAAGGGTTTGATCCTGGCTCAGGGTGAACGCTGGCGGCGTGCCTAACACATGCAAGTCGATCGGAGCAGCAATGCTTAGAGGCGAACGGGTGAGGAAAACGTAGTAACCAACCCTTTAGACTGGGATAGCCACTGGAAACGGTGGGTAATACCGGATAAGCTCGAGAGAGGAAAGGCAGAGAAGCGCTAAAGGACGGAACTGCGCCCCATCAGATAGTTGGTGAGGTAAAGGCTTACCAAGTCAAAGACGGGAAACCGACGTGAGAGCGTGTACGGTCACAAGGGCACTGAGAGACGGGCCCTACTCCTACGGGAGGCAGCAGTGGGGAATATTGGACAATGGACGAAAGTCTGATCCAGCGACGCCGCGTGGAGGAAGAAGTCCTTCGGGATGTAAACTCATGAAGCTAACGAATAAGACGGAAGGGGAACCTTCCGGGAGAAGGTAATTAGTGAAAAGCCCCGGCTAACTACGTGCCAGCAGCCGCGGTAATACGTAGGGGGCGAGCGTTGCCCGGAATTACTGGGCGTAAAGGGAACGTAGGTGGCTCTTAAAGTCAGGTGTGAAAATAACGAAGCTTAACAGGTTAATGCGCTTGAAACTAAAGGGCTTGAGGGCAATAGAGGGAGATGGAATTACCTGTGTAGGGGTGAAATCCGCAGATATAGGTAAGAAGGCCGGTGGGGAAGCCGATCTCCTGGGTTGACTCTGACACTGAGGTTCGAAAGCTAGGGGAGCAAACCGGATTAGATACCCGGGTAGTCCTAGCCGTAAACGATGCTCACTGGGTGTGGGTCGAAAAGATCTGTGCTGAAGCTAACGCGATAAGTGAGCCGCCTGGGGAGTACGTCCGCAAGGATGAAACTCAAAGGAATTGACGGGGGTCCGCACAAGCGGTGGAGCATGTGGTTTAATTCGATGCTAACCGAAGAACCTTACCAGGGTTGGACATTGTGATGGTAGTTGGTAGAGATATCAGCGACTTCTGCGAATGCAGGAGAGTTACAATCAGGTGGTGCACGGTCGTCGTCAGCTCGTGCCGTGAGGTGTTGGGTTAAGTCCCGCAACGAGCGCAACCCTTGCCGTTAGTTGCCAGCACGTAAAGGTGGGAACTCTAACGGGACAGCCGTCGACGAGACGGAGGAAGGAGAGGATGACGTCAGATAATCGTGCCCCTTATGCTCTGGGCGACACACGTGCTACAATGGTATGGACAGACGGCAGCAAAACCGAGAGGTCAAGCGAATCCGAGAAACCATACCTCAATTCGGATTGTAGTCTGAAACCCGACTACATGAAACTGGAATCGCTAGTAATCGCAGGTCAGCCAAACTGCGGTGAATACGTTCCCGGGCCTTGTACACACCGCCCGTCACGCCACCCGAGTTGGAGACGCCCGAAGATGGTGCCGTTAACCGCAAGGAGACAAACTATCGAGGGTGGAGCTAGTGAGGGGGGCGAAGTCGTAACAAGGTAGGTGTACCGGAAGGTGCGCCTGGATCACCTCCTTTCTAGGGAGACACTGGTCTTTTCTACTTTTCTCTATCCATTTTTGAGTGAACAAATTTGGGATATAATCCAAAAGCTCATTGAAAACTACATAGGAGAAAAAAGTAAGTCCAAAGGAAGAAGGGCATACGGGGAATGCCTTGGCGGCTGGAGGCGAAGAAGGACGTAGCAAGCTGCGAAAAGCTGCGGGGAGATGCAAGCGATCATAGATCCGCAGATATCCGAATGGGGAAACCCAATAATGCCGAAAGGTAGGCGAACCCGGGGAAGGGAAACATCTTAGTACCCGGAGGAAAAGAAATCAACGAGATTCCGTTAGTAGTGGCGAGCGAAAGCGGAGGAGCCAAAACTTATGCACAGATACAGCACACGGGCGATTGTGCATGAGGGTAGCGGGAAAGCGTTCGGAGAACCGTGAGATATCCGATCCGGTAAAGTGTATAGGCGAAGTATCTGGGAAGATACGCTGAAAAAGGTGAAAGCCCTGTAGCTGAAATGCACGTAACGGATATGCTTATCCCAAGTAGAGTCAGACACGAGAAATCTGGCTTGAATCAGGGGTGACCACACTCCAAGGCTAAATACTACCAGCCGACCGATAGTGAAGAAGTACCGTGAGGGAAAGGTGAAAAGGACCCCGGAAGGGGAGTGAAAGAGTACCTGAAACCGTATGCCTACAGGAAGCGGGAGCGAAAGTGACCGCGTGCCTTTTGAGTAATGTGCCTGCGAGTTATGGTTATTGGCGAGGTAAAGCCGATAAAGGCGGAGCCGAAGGGAAACCGAGTATGAATAGTGCGCAAGTCAATAAGTATAGACCCGAAGCCAGGTGAGCTACGCATGTCCAGGATGAAAGTATGGTAAAACATACTGGAGGTCCGAACCGGTGGATAGTGAAAAATTCTCGGATGAGATGTGGGTAGGAGTGAAAAGCTAACCGAACTTGGTGATAGCTGGTTCTCCCCGAAACGTGTGTAGGCACGGCCTCGTTAAAAGAAAGTAAAGAAGGTAGAGCACTGATTGGCGTAGTGGGGCGACCTATGAAACCAGTCAAACTCCGAATGACTTTACTGGATGAACGGGAGACAGACTGTGTGGGATAAGCTGCATGGTCAAAAGGGAAACAGCCCAGACCGCCAGCTAAGGTTCCGAATAAATAGCTAAGTGTGAAAGGCAGTGATTTTTTAGAGACAGCCGGGAGGTTGACTTAGAAGCAGCCATCCTTTAAAGAGTGCGTAACAGCTCACCGGTAGAGAAAGAATGCGCCGAAAATGTAACGGAGCTAAAGCTATTAACCGAAGCTGCGGAATCAGGGAACTGATTGGTAGGGGAGCAATGTGCAGTAGGGAGAAGATAAACTGTAAGGTTTATTGGACGAAGCACAAGAGCGGATGTAGGCATGAGTAACGAGATATAAGTGAGAATCTTATACCCTTGAAGCCCAAGGGTACCTGGGGAAGGGTCGTCCACCCAGGGTAAGCCGGTACCTAAGGGGAACCCGAAAGGGATAACCGATGGAAAACGGGTTAATAATCCCGTGCCTGTATATTATGAATTGTAAGCGGTGACGCAGAAGGCGGATACGCGAGTTCTAGTGGCATGAACTTTTAAGCAGTAATACCGAAGAAGTCTGCAGGGAAGTCCACAGACAGAGGAGGAGCTGCGAATACAAGACCGCAAGGTCAAGGGGTAGTAGTCACGCTGCCAAGAAAAGCCGCGTACAGTGCTCGAATAATATACAGACCGTTCTGAAAACCGACACAGGTGGGCAAGCTGAGAAGGCTAAAGGGAGCGGAAGAACCTCCGTTAAGGAACTAGGCAAAATGACCTCGTAACTTCGGGAAAAGAGGTGCTCCTAAAGGTGTCAAAACCGGAAGGAGTTGCAGTGACAAGGCCCTGCCGACTGTTTACCAAAAACACAGGTCTATGCGAATTCGGAAAGAAGAAGTATATGGACTGACGCCTGCCCAGTGCTGGAAGGTTAAGGGGAGTGGTGCAAGCTACGAACCGAAGCCCCAGTAAACGGCGGCCGTAACTATAACGGTCCTAAGGTAGCGAAATTCCTTGTCGGGTAAGTTCCGACCTGCATGAATGGCGTAACGAGTTGGGCGCTGTCTCAACGGAGGATCCGGTGAAATTCCAGACTGGGTGAAGATGCCCAGGACCCGCAGTTAGACGGAAAGACCCCATGGAGTTTTACTGTAACTTGATATTGTAATTTGTTGTTATGTGTACAGGATAGGTGGGAGGCGGAGAATCAAGGTCGTCAGATTTTGAGGAGCCGACGGTGGGATACCACCCTCATGATAATGGATTACTAACTATTGTGTATGAAGAGTACAGATAGGACAGTGTTAGGTGGGCAGTTTGACTGGGGCGGTCGCATCCTAAAGAGTATCGGATGCGTGCGAAGGTAGGCTCAGGTTGGTTGGAAATCAACCGTTGAGTGCAAGGGCAAAAGCCTGCCTGACTGCGAGACTGACAGGTCGAGCAGAAGCGAAAGCTGGTCCTAGTGACCCGGCCGATCCGAGTGGAAGGGCGGTCGATCAACGGATAAAAGTTACCCTGGGGATAACAGGCTAATCACGCCCGAGAGTTCACATCGACGGCGTGGATTGGCACCTCGATGTCGGCTCATCGCATCCTGGGGCTGAAGCAGGTCCCAAGGGTTGTGCTGTTCGCACATTAAAGCGGTACGTGAGCTGGGTTCAGAACGTCGTAAGACAGTTCGGTCCCTATCTGCTGTGGGTGAAGGAAGCTTGAAGGGAGTCGCTTCTAGTACGAGAGGACCGAAGTGAGTGTACCTCTGGTGAACCAGCTGTCAGGCCAATGGCAGGAGCTGGGTAGCTAAGTACGTAACAGATAACCGCTGAAAGCATCTAAGCGGGAAACTGACCCTAAGATGGAGCTTCCCATTCGTAAGAAGTAAGGGTTGTTCGAGACTAGGACGTTGATAGGTCGCAGGTGTAAGTGCAGCGATGCATTGAGCCGAGCGATACTAATAGCCCGAGGCTTTGGACTTGTTTTCTCCTATGTAGTATTGAGTGAACTTTTAGGGGTGAGGATACCGTGTCGGGATACACCCAGTTCCATCCCGAACCTGGCCGTTAAGCCGTCACGGGCCCATGGTAGTACGTTGGCAACTTCGTGCGAGAGTAGGTATCGCCCCTTCACTTTTCCCCAGTCTGAAAAAGACTGGGGTTTCTTTTTATTATTCCGTTTTTTCGTGTTTTGGTTCTTAATAAAAAATCAACCTGGATTTTTTATTATTCCAGGTTGAAAAATATTTACTTCAGTAATCATTGTCAGATTTTTTTTCGCCAGTTTTATAAAATTTCTTTCTAAGAGCAATTTCTGTAAAAGGTATAACCAAAAGCAGTACGGCTATTTGGACATATATCATCGCAAACATAAGCTTCTGGTAAATACTTATGGGCTGAAGCGCAAAAGCAAGAATTATTGATACAGCAGCTGTTATAAATCCACTTTTTATCCAAAACCTTCCTGAGTACTCATTAGCAAACTTCCAAGTATCCAGGTTTTTAGTCGACATTGGAGACCTGTAACCGATGAGAGAATTGATTCCTTTCGGAGTCTTTTTTGATAGCATATATCCGAATCCAATCATTGTCAGCGAAATCAGTACAGTAAATATCAGGGATATAATAAGCATTTTATCCTCCACACATAAATAATATTATCTTTTGAATATTTCATCGGTTTTTGGACCATATGAGACAAACTCTACTTTGATTCCCAGATTTTTTTCTATGAATAAGAGATACTCTTCGAAAGTTTTATCTTTCAGGTCGTGCCAGCCTTTTAAATTAACATATACAGGTTTGGCAATAGAAAAATCTTTTGTAGAGTAGGGAATATCTTGGTTTTTATTATCGATTTCATAGTGGGTGCAGATCTTAACCTCGTCAAAGCCATTTAGAACATCTGCTTTTGTTAGTACAAGCTTGGTTATTTTAGATTTTAGTATAGCATAACGAAGAGATGGAAGATCAAGCCATCCTGTTCTTCTGGGCCGTCCTGTGGTAGCGCCGAACTCTAGTCCTTTTTCACGTAAGATGGTTCCTTTGTCAGAACTATCCTCTGTAGGAAAAGGTCCTTCGCCTACTCTGGTTGTATAAGCCTTTACAACGGCATAGACCTCATCAAGTTCTGTTACGCTCAGTCCAAAAGAGTTTACTCCGTGAGCAGTACATGTGCTTGAAGTGACAAACGGATAAGTGCCGCAGTCAATATCAAGCATGACCCCCTGTGCACCTTCAAAAAGTATTGACTGCGTATCAAGCATATGGTAGAGTTCAATACTGGTCATCAGATTTACTTTTAAAGACTTTATAAAATTAAATCCTTCCATGAGTTCGTCATAAACCTGCATATCGCTGGAAGTGATTGCTTGACCGTAAAGCTTTTTTTTCATTGAATATAGTTCCGAAAGCTTTATTTTAAGTCTGTTTATATCTAGAAGATCGTAGACTCTTAATCCTTCTCTGGATGTTTTATCAGTATAAGCAGGACCAATTCCACGTTTTGTTGTACCAACAGGTTCTGAGCGTTGACTTTCAAAGAATTCATCTTCCTGTTTGTTCCAAGGTAAAACTAAAGATGCTTGCAGATCAAGGTAAAATCGTGCAGAAATACCCTGAAAATCCTTTTCCAGAGTTGACAGTTCTTTTCCCATCTGTACTAAGTCAATGACCATACCACTCCCAAGGTATCCTTTGGACTGTGTCTCCAAAGAAATAGATGGAAGAAGATGATTAACGTATTTTTTATCTTTAAAAAAGATTGTATGCCCGGCATTAGAACCTCCTGAAAACCGTGCAACCCAATCATAATTCTTCGAAAAGTAATTAACTATCTTTCCTTTTCCCTCATCGCCCCACTGGGCTCCTATGACTGCAATTTTCTTCATTTTCTCACCTCTGATGAATTTCATGAACAATAATATTATACATCAAAACCTCTATAAAGTGAAATTGACAAAGACAACTTATAGTGTTATAATATAGTATAACACAAGAACAATAATTTTTTTTAGATATAAATGATATAATATATATGAAAATTTTAAAAGTGTGAAAGGTAGGAAAAATATGAAAGTAAATATTCTTTCCTCTGCGGGGAAGTTTCCCGGACAGGGCGTTTATTCGGCGTACATGGACTGTGTTTATGTACTCAAATCTACAGGTAAGGTTGAAATTACTGAGAATGTTTGGAACAGTGATGCGGTGGTTCAGCATTCGCATACTCCTGACCCTAAGGTTTTTCTACAGACACTTTTCAACAGGAGGAAATCTTTAAATGTTGTAACAGCGCATGTGCTTCCTGATTCTATAAGGGGAAGTATAAGAAATTCATGGATTCTGGCACCTCTATTTGGAATATGGCTTAAATGGCTTTATAGTCTTAATGATGTTGTACTTGCTGTCAGTGAAGATGTTGCAGTTGAGCTTCAGAAAAAACTTAATATAAAAAAAGAGAAAATTTATGTTTTTCCAAATTTTGTCCGGGAAGATTTGTATCTAATTCCCGACGAAAAAATTAAAAGTGAAAAAGTAAGACTGAGAAAGGAGTTGGGCTTTAAAGATGAAGATTTTATAATAATCGGTGCAGGACAGGTTCAGCCGCGAAAAGGAATAAAAGATTTTGTAGAGGTAGCTGAAAAACTTCCACAGTTTAAATTTGTATGGGTTGGAGGAAATCCTTTTAAAGATTATACAGAGGGTTATCATGAGATGAAAAAGATAACCGAAAATCATCCTGAAAATGTTTTTTTTACGGGTACAGTTTCCAGGGAAAAGGTACGAGATTACTATATGTTGTCAGATATAATGTTTTTGCCTTCTTATCAGGAGACTTTTGGTCTGGTAATTGTTGAAGCTGCAGGGAGCGGACTGCCTTTGTTACTTAGAGATATTCAAGTGTATACTACAATATTTGATGATTGTTATCTTAAGGCATCTGACAATGAGAAGTTTGTAGATTATATCAACAGGCTGAGCAAGGATAAAGATTTGTATTGCGAAATGTCTTGCAAAGCCAGGAAATTATTTGAAAAGTATAGCAGTTCAAGGGCAGGTATAAATCTTTTGAATATATACTCTAAGTACTACTATAAAAAATTTGGAAAGAAACTGTTTTGAGGTGAGTAAAAATTAAAAACAAAAAAAATATTTTTAATTTCATTTTTGCTGTTATAATGGGTCTTCTGGTGATATTGCTTATAGGCAAGATTACTGATACAAATGTTCTTGAAGAAATTTTTAAAATAAGTCCGCTTATGATGTTTTTCGGATTCCTGATATTCTGTACAGGGTATGTGGTAGACAGTATAAGAACTATAATTGTATTGAAGGTTTTAGGATACAAAATAAATTTTTTTGATGCTTTTTATAATAATGTCATAGGGTGTTTTTTCTCAAATATAACTCCTTTCGCCGCCGGAGGACAACCGCTTCAGGTTTATCATCTTTCTTCCCTGGGGGTTCCTTCTGAGAAAGGTACAAATTTTGTTATGTCAAGATTTTTGGAAAGTATGGTGACTAATCTTGTAGTATCCTTTATTTTTTATAAGCCTGTTATTTCTGTTTTACAGGGTAAAGGTGTTACTTCAAAGCTTATAACAGTAGGATTGGTGCTTTCGGTTAGTATTGCTGTGTTTTTCTTTGTGCTTTTCCTTAATTCGAATATCATTGCAAAGTTTGTAAACTTTCTTGAAAAATCAAAAATTCTTAAGAAAAGGGATCTCAGTGGAAAAATATTCAAATGGAGCGAAGAGCTTAACGGGAGTATCACGTTCTTATGGAAGGAAAAAATTTATGTCATGGTTCTGGATTTTCTGCTTGGGCTTGCTACACTTGTAATCCAGGCAGGAGTATTGTTTTTTTTCATAGTGATGCTTACTAAGGTAATGTATACTTTTAATACATTTATGAATATATTTGGCGGGATGACTCTTTTAAATATGGTTGTATATTATATTCCCACTCCAGGCGCAAGCGGAGGCACCGAGCTTTTCTATCACTGGTTTGTTGGGGATATCGTGAAAGATTCAGCCATGAGTCTTCAGGCAGTATTTGCATGGAGGTGGAGTACATACTATCTGCAAATATTTTTCGGTATGGGAACAATAGTGTTTTACAAACTACTCAGAAAAAGGAAATCATAAAATGAATATAGGTATGTTTTCAGATACATATTATCCGCAAAGAAATGGGGTTGCGACTTCATTAAAACTTTATAAAACAGAGCTTGAACGTATGGGCCATAATGTCTATCTTTTTATTCCTAAACTATCCAAAAATGTAGTAAAGGAAGAAAAAACTTATCAGTTTCCGGCAATAAAATTTGCGTTTGAAAAAGATCAGAGATTAGCAATTCCTATAAAGCTTGATGTTCTCAGGGAAAATAAGTTAAGCCTGGACATAATTCATACCCATACTCCTTTTTCTGTAGGGATAAAGGGTATGTTTACAGCTCATGATTTCAATATTCCCTGTATAGGTACACATCATACTATGTATGAACATTACAGGCACTATCTTCCAGTATTTATACGTCCAAGTCTAAAACAGACTCAAAAGGGTATAAAATACTGGTGTGAAAAGTTGAATAAGGTCATTGCCCCTACGGAAAATATAAGAAAAGTGCTTGAAAGCTATGGCGTTCCAAATGAGCACATAGTTACTGTTCCAACCGGAATAGATACTTATTCTTTTCGTGATGCTGTAAAATGGGATATACACAAAGAGCTAAGCATACCTTCAGAGAATAAAGTGTTGCTCTTTGTAGGAAGACTTGCAAAAGAAAAAAACATAGATTTTTTAATTAAAGTATTTCGAAAAGTTCATTCTGAGATTTATAAGTCAACCTTTGTCATAATCGGCGGAGGGAATGAAACTGAAACTCTCAGACAGCTGGCTTTTGATTTAGGATTGGAAAAGGATGTAGTATTTACTGGTTCTATGTCAAGAGACAAGGTTATTGACGCATACAAAGGCTCTGATGTCTTTGTTTTTGCATCTTATACCGAGACACAGGGTCTTGTGGTTCTTGAATCCATGGCTGCCGGTACGCCAGTAGTTGCGCTAGGAAAGATGGGGGTTTACGATATACTTTCAAACAGTGAAAGCGGCGGTATCATGTTGGAAGATCTAAATGAAGATGATTTTACAGACAGTATTCTTAAGATACTAAAAGATGAAAAAATAAAGGATTCATTAGAGCAAAGATGTATTAAATTTGTGGATGATTATTACTCAATTGCTTCAACAGCAAAACAGATATCAATGGTTTATTCCGAATTAATTGAGAAAAAAGAAAAAATAATCGGCTGATAAGGAGAAAATCATGAATATAGCGATGTTTTCAGATACATATGTTCCTCAGAAAAACGGTGTCGCAACTGCTCTTAAACTTTATAAGGAATCTATGCAGAAGATGGGACACAGAGTATATATGTTTGTTCCAAAACTTGGTATTGATTCAAAGAGACATGAAGATGATGTTTTTGAGTTTCCAGCATTTAAATTTACCGCTGAAAAGGATCATCGCATAGCTCTTCCCATTTCTACTGACATATTTAAAGCCAACAAGCTAGATTTGGATGTTATTCATTCACACAGCCCTTTTTCAATGGGAATAGCAGCCGATCTTGTGGCCAAAGCTCTTGATTTGCCTTATGTTGGAACTCATCACACCATGTATGAATACTATAGGCATTATGTTCCTTTTATATTCAGACCTTCTCTTAAGCAGGCTCAAAAGCTTATAAGAAATTGGTGTATCAAACTTGATAAGGTTATTGCACCAACAAAGGATATAAAAGATGTTCTGGTGCAGTACGGCGTTCCCGCAGAACATATAGCGGTTATTCCGACCGGTATTGATACCTATTCTTTTGACGGACCGGTTTTATGGGATATACGAAAAGAGTATTCAATTGGGGAGGAAGAAAAAATTCTCCTCTTTGTAGGAAGACTTGCCGAAGAAAAAAATATTGTCTTTCTTATAAAAATGTTCAGCAAGCTTATAAAACAAACTGATCAGAAGTATAAGTTCGTCATCGTTGGCGATGGACCGGAAAGGGAGAAACTCGAAGAACTTTCCATAGAGCTTGATCTTCATGATAGTATAATATTTACCGGTGGACAACCTAGGGAAAAGGTTATAGATGCTTATAAGCAATCTGATCTCTTTGTTTTTGCATCTTATACTGAAACACAGGGATTGGTTGTTCTGGAAGCTATGGCTGCTTGTACTCCGGTTGTAGCGCTTGGGAAAATGGGAGTAAGAGATCTTCTTTCGCAGAAAGATGCAGGCGGGATAATGATTGATGAACTCAATGAGAATGAGTTCATTGATAGTATTATTAAGCTTACGCAAAACAAAGAATTATATGAGAAGTATTCTGAAAAGGCCTGCAATTTTGTCAGAAACAATTACTCAATTAACGTTACTGGTCAGAAGATAGTAGAGGTTTACAGCCAGGCTATTAGAGGGATCAACTGATGAAGAAAAGTTTAATAAGCATACTTGTTTTTCTTTTTTTGCAAATGTCTTTATTTGCAGAAGGTCTGGACGGTATACAGTATCGGGATGATACTGACAATAAGATTTCTATACATACCTTAAAGATCCAGAATGCTGATCAGAATCTTCAGATTCATTATTTTTCAGATTACGAGTATTATACGGTTACTAACGCACAATCTGAAACAGTAAGTATGAATTTCAGAAACAGTATATATGATTCTGAGTATAATGCCGTAAGGAAATCAGATATAATAAGTATTTCTGGGAAGATAAACGGTAAAATAGCAGATAAAGAGATAAAAATAGACAGTGGCTCATGGTATCAGGCTGCCGAGTATTCGCTTATGAATTTTGTGTTATCTGGAGAAAAGAGTTGTAAGTACTGGCTTGTTTCTCCGGCCGATCTTAAAGCTACCAAGTTTGTAGCATATAATGAAGGGATTGAAACTATTACACTAAATAAATCAAAAGTTCAGGCATATAGAGTAAGAGTTACTCTGGACAATTGGATGTCGGTTTTTTGGAGTGTAAATTATTGGTTTAGAGCTTCCGATGGCCTTTATATAAGATTTGAAGGTGCTAGAGGTGCCCCTGGAACTCCTAAAACATTAGTTGAAATAATTGGAGAACAGGAAATATGATTCATACTCTTCCGTCATTATTCGGTCATTTTCCGATATCAGGTTTCTCAGAGATACCTGTAGACAGTCTTGCGTATATAGGAGATGCTGTTATAGCTTTGAGATACAAGCTTTATATACTAAAGGACGGAAGGATCAAAACTAATACACTGAATAATGCTTCCAAAAAATATCTGACTGCACAGGCGCATTCGTTTTTTATAGACAGACTTAATGAAAAAAAAATTTTTGATGAAATAGAAGAAGGCATTTTTAAGCGGGGCTATAATTCCAAAGGTGCCAAGAAAAGAGGAAATGATGAAGAGTACAGAAAATCTACAGGTCTTGAGGCCGTTATCGGATATCTGTACCTAAGCGATAATTACAAGAGACTTGAAGAAATTTTTGAGGTGATAGAGACATGTACATATATGGGAGAAATGTAATAAAAGAAATAATTTCTGTGAGATATTCTGTTAAACAGGTATATGTAAGCAATTCCAAAAATACAGATAAAGAACTTGCCAGTATTGTCCAGAAAGCAAAGTCGAATGGTTATTCTGTTTCGTATGTATCAGATGATAATCTTAAAAATCTTGTAAATTATGATAAGCATCAGGGAGTTGTAATAGATATTGGAAAAGATTATGAATATTATGACACAGATTATCTTGAGAAAAAAAAGGAAAATGCTTTTATCGTGATGCTTGATCAGATACAGGATCCGCAAAACTTTGGGGCAATAATCAGATCAGCTGTGGCATGTGGTGCCGATGCTATTGTTATTCCCAAAGATAACTCATGTGAAGTAACTGCTGCCGTTATAAAAGTTTCTGCAGGACAGATATTTAAAATTCCAATCATAAGAGTGGTTAATCTTTCCCGTACTGTAGAGTACCTGAAAGAAAAAAATTATTGGATATTTGCTGCTGATATGAACGGAAAAAACTACTATGATAACGATTTTAAAGGAAATATATGTCTCATCTTAGGAAATGAAGGTTCTGGTATAAGAGAAAAACTAAGGGAAAAAGCTGATTTTATTGTATCTATTCCTATGTATAACAGTGTAGAATCGTTAAATGTATCGGTAAGTGCCGGGATAATAATGTTTGAGGCTGCAAAGCAGCGTCATGGCATATGAAAAGTATAATACACGAGCTTGCACAGGAAGTAGTTGTTAAGATTGCTGCCGGCGAAGTGATAACTGGTACTTTTGCAGTTATGAAAGAACTGCTTGAAAATTCTGCAGATGCTCATGCCGATGACATAAAAGCTGAGATAAAGAACGGCGGCAAATCCCTTATAAAGCTTTCTGATAATGGCTGTGGGATGAGTCTTGAGGATATTTATAAGTCTGTAAAGCCTCACGCTACAAGCAAGATTTCTTCAGCGGAGGATCTCTATAAAATACAGACATTCGGTTTCAGAGGAGAGGCACTTTCTTCAATATGTCAGGTTTCAAGAATGAGTATAAGTTCAAGACCTTTGCAAGAAGAAGTAGGCCATAAAGTAATCTTTATTGCTGGAAAAGTTGTTTCTGAATCTGTTGTAAATATGAATCCAGGAACTGTTATTGAGATTGAGGATATATTTTTTAATATTCCTGCCAGAAGGAAATTTTTAAAGAGTGATTCTGCAGAAGGGCGTATGACTACAGAAATAATTGAAAAATTTATTCTTTCAAATATGGTTTCTCTTTCGTATGTGCGTGATGGAAAGAGTATTTACGAGGTAAGAAAAGATGATGACCTTCAAACAAGACTTAGAAAGGTTTTTCCAGAGCTGAAAGCTGATGATATTATTTTTTTTGAAGAAGAAGGACAGTGGATCAAGGCTCATGGCTACATTACCAAACCAATAATAGCAAGGCTTAATAGAACAGGACAGATTTTTTTTGTAAATAACAGATATGTGAGATCTGCCGAACTATTCTCTGTTTTTGAAGGAGCTTATTCGGGTATGCTTCAAACAGGAAAACATCCGTATTGTGCTGTTTTTATTGACGTACTTCCTCAGGAAGTAGATGTAAATGTTCATCCGCAGAAACTAGAAGTAAAGTTTTCTGATCAGGCAAGTGTTAATAAGCTCCTGATAAAAGCGCTTAAAAGTGCGCTAGAGCATAAAGTGAAGTTTACCCTGAATCTTATAAAAGAAGATGTTCAGCCTTATATTCAGATTCAGAAACAGGAAAATGATTCTTCAGCAAATGTTTTAAAAACATCTGCCCCAGTAACCAATCATGAGCCAATGCGGACACAAGAGAGGTTTTTTCAAAGGTCTTATGATAAGCTATCGGAAAGTAATACGTATGTAAGTAAAAATCAATCAGATATTATTCTTGCTCAGGCTTCAAAAACTCCAGAGTATGAACCAGAATATTCGCCCAAAATAATTGGATTCCTTTCAGAAAGATACATAATAAGCGAAGAAAATGGAAAAATGATTCTTACAGATTTTCATGCCGCACATGAAAGAATTTTATACGAAGAATTTAAAAAAGATTTTTTTGAGAAGGGAAGCATTTCCTGTCAGTATCTTATACTTCCCGAACAGATAGAACTTGACAAAACTTCCCTGGAGTATCTTGCAGAAAATGCAGCAAAAATAAAGAATTTTGGTATTGACTTGGATATACATGAAGATGGAAAGCTTTTAGTAAAAGCTCTTCCGCATTCGTTGGAAAAAAGAGATATTCAGGGACTTTTGGGAGAAGTGGTGGCTATTTTGCGCCTTCATGGAATTGAACCTATAGAGAAGATATTTGAAGATATTCTGGCGACAATGGCTTGTAGGGCTGCGGTAAAGACGAACGATGATTTCGTCGGGGCACAGACTCTTTTGGAGCAGGTACATAAAAGAGGGCTTAAGACATGTCCTCATGGAAGACCAATTAGCATGGAACTGGAAGTAAAAAAGATCGATTCCTATTTTGGAAGATAACTTTCTTAAAATAACGCGCACCTCTTATGAGGTACGCGTTATTTTATAAACTTAAGAGTACTTTCTTCAATTTTATTATCAGAAGCTATTTTTGAATATATCTTGGCAGAGTTTCTCATATAGAGCACATTGTTGTTATAATCTGTTTGCAGCAGACCAAACCGCATGCTGTTTCCCTCAACCCATTCAAAATTATCCATAAGTGACCAATACATATACCCCATCACGTTTGCCCCTTCTTTCATGGCCTGGTTTATCGAATAAAGGGCACTGACAATATATGCTGTCCTGTACCTGTCCTCTGAATCAGCTATTCCGTTTTCAGTTATCATGAGCGGCTTATGATAACGCTTACTGAATCTGTCAACTACTTCATAAAGACCCTGGGGATAGTAGTGCCAGCCGATATCTGTTTTCATTCCTTCTTTAGTTTTAGTTTCAATATTTTTCTTATTAATATGTATAAATCTTTTAGTATAGTAATTTATGCCTATAAAATCAAAATCAGAAGAAAAGGAGTACTTTTCGTTTTTACCAAAAGGTTTTGCAAACTTGCCATCAAGTATAGAATCAATGAAAGCATGGTCAAAGTATCTCTGGATAGTCCTACTAGCTATAATATCAATAGGGGAAAAAGAAAGATATGGGCGGTAAACAGCAGTATGCTTGGCAACAGATATTTTGGCATTAGGATTTATTTTTTTAATTATTTTGTAAGCTTCATCATAAGCCACAAGAAGATTTCTGACAACTGCCATCCCGGCATTCCAGTCTTTTTTCCCTGGGGGCCAAGAACCATCAATATAAGAGGTGAAAGCATATACTATAGGTTCGTTTATAACAGTATAATACTGTACCTTTTCTTTAAAAGCAGAAACCATTTTTTCAACAAATTTTAGGAAAAAACTTATGTTTTCAGGTTTTTCAAATGCACCTTTGTTATAAAACCACAAGGGGTTCACAAAATGGTGCAAAGTTACCACAGGTTCTATTCTTTTTGAAAGAAGTATATCAACTATTTTACAGTACCTCTGTAAATGATTCTCGCAAAAAGAATTCTCGTCAGGCTGTATTTTTGCCCATTCAACTGAAAATCTGTAGGCGTTGAGGTTCAGATCGGAAAGAAAAGTTATATCTCTTTCATAATACTTCTCCGACTGACAGCCCGGATCAGAAGAAGAGTTATCTTTTATCTTTCCTTTTTTTTCCCATTCATACCAATCACTGTTGTAATTAGCCCCTTCTATTTGATGAGATGCTGTTGCAGCTCCCCATAAAAACCCTTCTGGGAAGTGTACTGTAGCGGACATTCCAATCCCCCCTAATTCTCTATGAAACTCCCCAATATAATTTTATTATACTACATTTATCAAAAATTTAATAATCAAAAGTATAAGAACAATTTTTTATTTTTTCCGTACAAGTTTTATGACAAGTTCATTGTTTTCTGCTTTTACCTCAGCAGAGTCTATCATCAAACCTATAAGGTTAAGTTCATTTTCTTCACTGTTGGTTCCTGCAAGATTCCAGTAGTAGTCGCTTATTTCTTCGTGCCTTCCTGGTGTAAGAAGTTTTTTTAATTCTGCAATATTTTCGGAGTTAATATGTGAGCATGCAGATCTTATAGTAATTTCGAATCCTAAAATATTCTCTTTTAATTCAAGGGTAAGAGCATGGGAGCATCTTAAAAACATGTAATTGAGGAGTTCGTTGGCTATTCGCAGTACTTTAATACGCTCAGTGTTCATCTTTTCCCCTCCTTTCAAAAGCTTGTATTATAGGAAGCAAAAAGGCAGCAACTAATCCGCCGGAAAAACCGTTATTATATAAGTTCATTCCTCCATGTAGGTATCCGAGATTTGTAACCAGTGATGAATGAAGAAAACCTGCTATAATTCCCCAAAAGATGCCGAATTCGCCTGCGATAGGGGCCAGAGTAGTTCCGAACAAAGCTGCGAGTACCATATTGGGATCATGAATATCATACATATTGGTGATACTTCCAAGAAAGACGCCTAAAAATATGGGAATTATATTGCGCAGATGTTTTCCAAAAGCACCAAAACCTACTATTGTAAATATTCCTCCTATAGTCGGACCATTTAGGGCGGCACCCGTAAGGAGAACGTATGAAGTAGCAGCTAATCCAACAGATCCCATATTTATAAGTGTTTTTTCCATTCCTTCAAGTAGAACAAAGTCAGTTACAAGTCTGCCGGAATAAGTTGATATTTTTTTTACTCCGGAGAAAGAATTTTTATTGTATCTGTAACCCATGTATATCATTACTAAAAACAACACATAAAGATAGATTCCTAATAGAACATTATTTCCGCTGGACCAGAGTATTCTGGTTCGAAAGAATATCCGTATGCACGTAGAATAGATACTAAAAAGGTTGCTATTATGCCAGCGGTGAATCCGACGTTGTATAGATTGTATCCGCGGTGGAAGGAAAGAAAGTACGAAGAAAGCGGAGGCAACAAAAAACCTAGAAAAGTAGATGTGATGAAAGCAAGAATAAGATTTAAAAAAGATGGAAGTGCATCACTAAAAATTATCTGGGTTATTATCGGAGAAAGACTTGTACCAAAAAATGCAATATAAACATATTTTCTGAATGATTCTTTTCTAATTTTTGAATATATAAAAACTCCTATTATTACAAACCATACATTGAAAATATTTTTTCCAAATAATGAAAAGCCGCTTAAGGTCCATAAACTGGCAATAGAAACTCCTGTTATCTCGACTTTAGCTTTTTTAAGAATCATTATTGCAGCCATGGTGACTATTCCACAGTTCAAAAAAGCAGCACCAATACCTGACAGTTTTATGTAATCTACTATAAGGAAATCAGGTTCTGTAATTATTCTGAAGATATCATCAAAAAATGTCTCATAGTTGGAAAATAAGAGACCGAAGATAATAAATGAAAAGGCGTATGTTTTGAGGATGAAAAATCTTTTTTCATTGTCGATGTAAGTTTCGTCTGCCATAAACACCTCCAAATTAAAGTTACTTTTTTCACAATTGTAACCAAAACTTAAAAAATACATTAATTTTCACATAACAGTAGACAGAAAACTATATTTAAACAGAAACTGGCGTGCCTGGCCGGAATTGAACCGGCAATCTTTGGATCCGCAGTCCAATGCTCTATCCAATTGAGCCACAGGCACGGACATATAAAAAATGGCGGAGAGAGAGGGATTCGGACCCTCGGTAGGAAACTCCTACACTTGCTTAGCAGGCAAGCGCCTTCGACCTCTCGGCCATCTCTCCGTCTGTTCAACACTTGAATATTATAACATCAAAGGTAGTTATTGTCAAGACTCAGGAAATCTTTCAGTCTAAAATACTCGTAGGATTATAGCCATTAAGTTTCTCAATGGCAAAGTCTACAATTTTATCAATATCGTCTATGCTAAGCATAAAACCTTGCTTTTCATTTCTTAGTTTAATTTCTACTTTTCCTTCTTTTACTCCTTTCCCTGCTATAATCTTAAGAGGAATTCCTATAAGGTCAATATCTTTAAATTTGAAACCTGGAGATTCTGTTCTATCGTCTAGTATGACATCTATGTTTTTTTCAAGCAGTGCACTGTAAATTTTTTCTGCTGTCTGTACCATGGCTGTATCGCTCATTGATACAGGAACAACAGCTATCTTATACGGTGCTATACTTACAGGCCATAAAATACCGTTTTCATCATGCAGCTGTTCTACAACAGCACCCATAGTTCTTGAAATTCCCCAACCATAACATCCCATTATGTAGGGATGGGGATTTCCTGTTTCATCAGTGTAATAGGCTTGCATGCTTGAGGAATACTTTGTTCCCAGTTTGAAAACCTGACCCACTTCAATACCGCGTGCCTGTTTGAGAGGTTTTTTACAGTGAGGACAATTTTCTCCGGCTTTAACTACACGTAGATCGCTATACTTGCCGACAGTGAAGTCTCTTCCGATATTAGCGTTGATAAAGTGCTTATCTTTTTCCATTCCTCCGACTACAAAATTCATGAGAGGTTTAACCGAATCATCTGCTATTATCTGTGGGCCTTTTAAGCCAACAGGTCCGATAAAACCTATTTCCACGCCAAAAGTATTTTTGATATCCATAGGATCACCCATATCTATAGTCTGATCCTGAAAAACGGCTCGTACTTTCGAGAGATTGATTTCATAATCCCCTCTTATAAGAGCAAGAACCCAGCCATTTCGGCCTTTAAGCAAAAGCGATTTTACAATTTTTTCAAGCGGGACGTTAAGAAAATGAGCAACCTGCTCAATGGTCTTAACATTTGGGGTATCCTTAAGCTCGATGCTTTTCTTTTCTTCGTTTTGTGAAGAAAATTCTGTAATTGCAGTAGCTTTTTCATCGGTTGCGGAGTATCCACACTCGTCGCAATAAAAAATAGTGCTTTCACCAGTCTTGGCAAGAACCTGAAATTCATGTGAGCCGCTGCCTCCAATTGCACCAGAATCGGCTTCAACTATGGAGTAAGCAGCTCCAAGTCTTTTTACTATTCTTTCGTAAGCAGAATAAAAATCTTTATATGACTCATCAAGAGACTCCTGAGAAGTATGAAAGGAGTAAGCATCTTTCATGATAAACTCTCTTGCTCTGAGCACTCCGAATCTCGGTCTTATTTCGTCCCTATATTTATTGGCAATTTGATAAAGACTTATTGGAAGCTGTTTATACGAGCGCAATTCGTTTTTTACTATATAGGTTATCATCTCTTCGTGGGTTGGACCCAAGGTAAAGTCCCTGTTATGCCTGTCATTAAGTTTCATCATTTCAGGTCCGTAATCGTCCCATCTGCCCGTAGTTTTCCAAAGTTCAGCAGGCTGTATTATAGGCATCATAGTTTCCTGGCACTGTATACTTTCCATTTCCTGTCTGACGATCTCCTCAATCTTCTTAATTACTCTAAAACCCAAGGGTAAATAAGTATACACCCCGGCGGCTACCTTACGTATAAAACCTCCCCGTATAAGAAGTTCGAGGCTTTTTATATCCGCATCTGCAGGAGCCTCTTTAAGTGTAGGTGCATATAGTTTGGAAAATCTCAAATTGCTCACTCCCTTAACATTTATTTTTACAATTATACCATAAGGGTATACACTTTATGGTATAATTGTTTTAAAGAATTATAGCTTAAAAAGTTTATGGAGGTGAATCACAGTGGTTAAGAAATTCTATGTTACCACTCCGATTTATTATGTAAATTCTGAACCGCATATTGGATCTTCCTATACTACAATAGTGGCGGATATAATTGCCAGATACAAAAGAATGATGGGGTTTGACGTTTTTTTTCTGACGGGAACAGATGAGCATGGTCAGAAAGTTATGCAGGCGGCAAAAGAAAGCGGAGTAACTCCAAAAGAGCATGTGGACAGGCTTTCAGCAAAATTTAGAGACCTATGGGAAAAGCTGGAGATCACTAATGATATGTTCATAAGAACAACCGATGATTTTCATGAAAGAACAGTTCAAGCATTCATTAAAAAAATGATGGACAACGGTGATATATACAAAGGAAAGTATGAGGGATGGTACTGTGTTCCAGATGAAACCTTCTGGACTGATGAAGATATAATATCAGAAAACGGTAAAAAGCTTTGTCCTCAATGTAAAAGAGAAGTAAAATGGGTTGAGGAAGAAAATTATTTTTTTAGACTATCAAAGTATAATGACAAACTTCTTAAGTATTATGAAGAACATCCGGAGTTCATGGAGCCGGACTTCAGAAGGAATGAGATGCTTCAGATAATACGTTCTGGGCTTAAGGACTTAAGTATAAGCAGAACCACTTTTGATTGGGGAATTCCTATGCCGGATGATCCCAAGCATGTTGTTTATGTCTGGGTTGATGCTCTTATAAATTATCTGAGTGCTCTTGGATATGCTGAAAATGATCAGAAATTTCATAATTACTGGCCTGCAGATCTTCACCTTATAGGAAAAGAAATAAACAGATTTCATTCAATAATATGGCCTGCAATGCTTATGTCGGCCGGATTAGAGCTTCCAACAAAGGTTTTTGCTCATGGATGGCTTACGGTAAATGGTGAAAAGATCTCTAAATCTCTTGGCAATGCCATAAGTCCTATTGAGCTTATGGATGTTTATGGTAGAGATCCTGTAAGATACTATCTTTTAAGGGATATTAATTTCGGAAGAGACGGTGATTTTTCAGAGGATAATCTGATAAGCCGTTTTAATGCTGACTTAGTCAATGACTTGAGTAATCTTGTACACAGAACCCTTTCTATGTGTGAAAAGTACTTTGATGGTGTAATACCTGTGTTTTCAGGCAAAGACGATAGTCCAGACAAGGATCTTTACTCAATAATACAGAGTAATGTAAAAAAGTATAAAGATAACATGGATCACTATCAATTTACCCAGGCTCTTGAATCGATATGGGAAATAATAAGATACGCAAACAAGTATATCGATCTTACCGAACCATGGAAACTGGATAAACAGGATAATGGGCGCGAAAGACTTTCCAAAGTTATTTACAATCTTATAGATTCGATAAGGATAGTTTCAGTTTTAATAAGTCCTGTTATGCCAGACACATCTGAACAGATTCTTAAAAAAATCGGATATGGCCAAGATCACCTTGCAGAAGAAAATTTTGAATTGCATAGACTTTCTTCTAATGTGAAAACAGATAAAGGGAATCCTGTGTTTATGAGAATTGATACAGCCCAATGGGAAAAAGTTATAAAAATAAAATCACCAGATATTAAACAGAACAGCTTTGCACCTTCAATTAAGAAAGATGAGACAGTTAACCAAGAAAAGAAAGACAACATTATTTCTCTGATTGAAATAGAAGACTTTAAAAAGGTAGACCTGAGAGTGGCACTTGTGAAAAGTGCTGAGAATATAATAAAGTCAGAAAAACTTTTGAAACTGTCATTGGATATGGGAGAACTCGGAATCCGGCAGGTAGTAGCCGGGATAGCAAAGTTTTATACTCCGCAGGAAATTACAGGAAAAAAAATTGTGGTGCTTTCAAATCTAAAACCTACGAAGCTTATGGGGATAGAGTCCTGTGGAATGCTTCTGGCAGCTAAAATAAACGATAAGCTTTCAGTGCTGATTGCGGATAGAGATCTAGAGCCGGGAGCAAAAATATCATAGAATTTATTTTGTACAGGAGGAATTTTTGTGTCAGAAAATGAAATGAATGAAAAAAACAATATTGATCCGCAGCATTTTGAGAATATAACAGAGAAAAGGTTTGTCGATGAAATGAAGAATTCATACCTGCTTTATTCGATGAGTGTTTTGATAAGCAGAGCCATTCCTGATGCAAGAGATGGTTTTAAGCCTGTTCAGAGGAGAATTCTTTATGGTATGAATGAACTTGGACTTAAACACAATACTTCGTACAAAAAATGTGCCCGTATTGTCGGTGAAGTAATGGGAAAGTATCATCCGCATGGAGATGGTTCTATATACGACGCCCTTGTACGTATGGCGCAGGACTTTTCAATGAGATATATGCTTGTTGACGGACAGGGAAATTTTGGTTCAATAGATCGGGATCCGGCAGCAGCCATGAGGTATACCGAGGCTAAAATGCAGAGTATGTCAGAGTATATGCTCAATGACCTTGATAAGGATACTGTAAATTTTGTAGATAATTTTGATGGTTCTCTAAGGGAGCCGGAGGTACTTCCAACTAAACTTCCGAATCTTCTTATGAACGGTGCAAGTGGAATCGCCGTAGGAATGGCTACCAATATACCGCCTCATAATCTGGGTGAATTGGTTAAGGGATTCAAGTATCTTATTGAAAATCCTGACTGTCAAACTTCAGAACTTATGCAGTTTATTAAGGGACCTGATTTTCCTACCGGCGGAATAATAGTTGACGCGGAAAACATTTTAAGTATGTATGAGACAGGCAGGGGGAAGTTTACAGTTAGAGGCAGATATGAGATAGCCGAAGATAAGAGCGGTCAGGCTATAGTTGTTACTGAGATTCCCTATAATGTCTCAAAAGTTGATATAATAGAACAGATAGTTGCTTATGCTGAAAGAATGAGAGATAATAAGCAGGATTCTGGTATAAGGGATATACGCGACGAATCTGACAGGCATGGTATGAGGCTTGTTATTGAGCTTAAAAGAAATGCGAATGTAAATAAGCTTACCAACGATCTCCTAAAACATACATCTTTGCAGACGACTTTTGCTGTTCAGATGAATGTTGTGTATAACAGAAAACCTGTGATGATGACTCTTAAAGAGATTATGAATACTTTTGTTGAGCACAGAGTCGATGTAGTCACACGTAGGACGCAGTATGAGCTTAACAAAGCCAGAAAAAGGGCTCATATAGTAGAGGGTCTTATAAAAGCGGTACAGGGAATAGATACTGTGATAGATGTCATAAGAAATTCCGAAAGTGATGAAGCTATAATAAGTAATCTTATGAGTATCATAGGTGTGACGGAAGAACAGGCAAAAGCTATTGCAGATCTTAAACTCAAGAGTTTGTCAAAGTTGGAAATCAATAAGTTCAGGCAGGAGCTTGAGCAGTTGAATATTGAGATTTCGCGTTGCATAAAAGTACTTCAAGACAGAAGTTCTCTTATGCAGATAATTGAAAGTGAATTTGATGAAGTTGACCAAAAGTTTGGAGATGAAAGAAAAACTGAGATAATATATGGAAAATCCGAATTAAAAAGTCCAGAGGAACTTATTGAAGATCAAGAAGTTGTGGTTGTCCTGACTCAGTGGGGATACATAAAGTCTATAAATTCAGTCGAATATAAGCTGCAAGGAAGGGGAGGTAAAGGCGCAAAAGCAATAAAGATAGGTGATAACGATACCATACTCCAGGTTATTCATACCAGAAGGCTTTCCAAACTGATGTTTATAACTTCTGCCGGCAAGGCATACCAAATACCAACGTATGAGATAGATATGAGTTCGAAAGATACAAAAGGTGTTCATATTGCTAACTATCTTTCCATGCAGGAAGGAGAGAAAATTAAGACTATTGTAAGTATATCCCTAGACGGAGATTATGATAAAGATGTGATGATATTTACCAAAAAGGGAAAAGTGAAAAAAACATCTCTGCGGGAGTTTGCAAATTCCAAACGTTCTGGAGTGAGAGCAGTTAGCCTTAATGAAGATGATGCAGTTGTAGATTCGATAATAGTTGAAAAAGAGGAAGGAAAAATTCTGACTGTAACAAAGCACGGTATGGCGATATGTTTTAACATATCAGATGTAAGACTCATGGGAAGAACTGCAATCGGAGTCAATGCAATGAAAATAAGAAAAGATGACGAAATTGTCAATGCAGTCCTGATAGAGGACAGCAAAAAGCTTCTTATAATGACTCAGAACGGATATGCCAAGAGAGAGAGCTTTGATGAGTACAGAATACAGATAAGGGGCGGTATCGGAGTAAAAACTCTGAAAAATATAAAGAAAATAGGTCCTATAGTTTCAGCGATAGCTGTTTCTGACGATAATCATCTGTTGGCATTTACGACCAACGGTAAAGCTATAAGATTTTCTGTCGATTCAATACCTGTTTTGAGCAGGGTGACACAGGGAGTAATTGCACTTAGGCTCGACGAGAACGATACTACCATGGGTTTGGCGATTGTAAAAGAAGAAGAAGAACTTTTAAAGGAGGAGTAGAATTGAAAACATTGACTAAAAGGCAGGAACAAATCCTGGAATTTATTAAGTCATATGTTTCAAAAAATGGTTATCCGCCTACCATAAGAGATATAAATCAGAATTTCTCAATGAAGAGTCCCAGAGCAGCTCATAAGCATCTTTTGGTACTGGAAAAAAAAGGCTATATAGAAAGAAACGGTGTGTCACGCGGAATAAAACTAACGGCTAAATCAGGAGATATATTTACAAAAGAAAAACTGGTTCCTATAGTTGGTAAAGTGGCTGCAGGAGAAGCGATAGAAGCGATTGAGAATGTTACCGATTTTATACCTTTACCTGCAAATTTTTTTACAGAATCAGCGGATTACTTTGGTCTGAGGGTGGAGGGTACCTCGATGATAGAAGCGCATATTGTTACTGATGACTACGTAATAATAAAAAAACAGGATTCTGCATCTGATGGCGATATAGTTGTAGCTCTCATAGACGATAACTATGCAACTTTGAAAAGATTTAAAGGCGGTACTGATATGATTCATCTTATTCCTGAAAACAAAAATATGGACATAATAGAAGTTGAACCCCAAAGGCTTAAGATTCAGGGGAAGATGGTTGGACTGATCCGAAAGCTCTGAACTGGAGGTTATCATGGAAATCATAACTAAGACGGTTGAAGACAGAAGTGTCGTTGTTCTTGATGGAGAACTTGAAATGAATAATGTATCGGAAGTAAAAAAACAGATTCTGGGATTTGATTTTAGGGAAATGATTATTGATTTTGAAAAAGTAACATATCTTGACAGTGCCGGAATAGGAATGCTTATAAGTCTGCATAAAACTGCCTTGTTAAAGGGAGGCCGTCTGGAGATTATAAATGTGGACAGCAAAATAAAAAAGTTGTTTGAGATGGTTGGCCTTACAAAGATTCTCAATATATCCTAAGGAGGGTTTTCTTTATGAAAGTTGCCATAGGCTCAGATCATGCAGGATATGATATGAAAGAGAATATAAAAAAATATCTGATATCGCAAAATGTCGAGGTTGTTGATTGCGGAACTCATTCTGACAGCAGTGTCGATTATCCTGACTATGCAAAGGCTGTCTGTACAAAAGTTTCGGATAAGGAAACAGCTTTAGGAATCTTGGTCTGTGGAACCGGGATAGGAATGTCTATAGCAGCCAATAAGATTCATGGAATCAGAGCTGCTTTATGCCTTTATCCCACAATGGCGGAACTTTCAAGAAAGCACAATAATGCCAATGTTCTTGTTTTAGGGGGACGCATAATGGGTACAGACATAGCAAGATGGACGGTTGATGCTTTTATCCGAACTTCTTTTGAAGGAGGAAGACATCAGAATAGGCTCGATAAAATAGAGCGTATGGAGGAGTAAAAAATGAAGATCGTTTATGATCCCAGGCATGTTTTTTACAGCCCCAAATCCGAGTTTGACAGGACCAGGATGGTAAATAATCCTGAAACACCCCAAAGAATAGAAGAAATAATAAAGGTTTTAAAATTTAAATATGGAAATTCATTTGTAAAACCTAAGGATTTTCCAAAGTCTTACATTTATCTTGTACATGATTCAAATTATATAAGTTGGCTTAAGAACAGATGTGATTCTCTCGAAGATATGCAGGAGTACTTTCCAAAGGTTTTTGGTTATGATAGGGTTTTTGATAACGGAACTCCTTTGATGAAAAATTCTTTCGAAATGGCTTGGATGGGTGTAAAATGTGCTCTTACAGGAGCTTATGAGCTTCTTAATGGTGGAGAGGATATTGTTTATGTCGGGACAAGACCTCCTGGCCATCATGCCGGCATAGATATGGGTGGCGGTTACTGCTATATGAACAATTCAGCTGTTGCTGCAAAGTTTCTTCAGATGAAATCTGGAGGTACTGTTGCGGTGCTTGACCTTGATTTTCATCATGGAAACGGAACTCAGGAAATCTTTTATGAAGACAGTTCTGTCCTTTATATCAGTCTCCATGCGGATCCTGCACAGCATTTTCCTTTCATAAGTGGATACGAATGGGAGATAGGTGGGGGTGAAGGGAAAGGTTATAATATAAATTTTCCCCTTGCTGCCGGAACTGATGGAAGAACTTATCTTAGAACACTTGAAAAAGCAGCGCAGGAGATACAGGATTATGATCCTTCGTATCTTATCGTATCGCTAGGAACAGATACCCATAAAGATGATCCCCTTGGTAATTTTATGTTGGGAGATTCCGACTTTTTTGAAATTGGAAAGATACTTTCAGAACTTGATATATTTAAACTTGTTATTCAGGAAGGCGGCTATAATCCTATTGCAAACGCATCTGCCGTTGATTCTTTTCTGGCAGGACTATTGATATAGTCTGAAAGGCTGATTTTTTTGAGAAGCATTTCATTTATCGGCAATGAAGGAAAAAAAATAGAAATAACTATAGGATACGGACAGTACAAAAAAACAATAAAGACACTTTCACAGAAGTATGGGACCTATACAGTAGCTGATTCCAAAATAAAAACCATGATGGAAAGCAAGTCTTTTATAAAGTATGTTCGTGGAGGCGAAGAAGCTAAGTTTATTGATAAATATCTTGAAGTTGCAGATAAAATTGTAAACAATGATATTTCAACACTTATAGGGATAGGTGGCGGAGCAGTTCTTGATTTATGTGGGTATACGGTTAATACAATAAATTGTAATGTTAAAAATCTGATACTTTATCCTACTACATTGAACTCCTTTATTCAGGCTAACATTAGCGGTTATTTTTTTCTTGATATGAATTATTCATATAATTATCTTAAAGTAAGAGGATATCCGGATATTATATATATTGATCCTGAATTTCTTTCAAAAATTTCCGGACATATTTTAAGAAAAATGTTTTTTTCAGGCTATTTTCTTGGCTTTCTTTTTGATAAAAATTACTGTAAGCTTTCCATGAAATATGCGCATAATTTTTCAGGTCTTGACGTAGAAGAATACATATATGAAAATCTTATATTTTTAACCTATCTTTATAGTTCTCAGGAAATTTTTCTGCCCGGATCGAATTTAATAAAGTATTTTTATAGTAAGCCTGGGGATTTTAAGAAAGAGTACACTGTTGTATTTTCAAATATCTTTCTTTTTTTAGCTTATATAAGTCTTTCAAATAGTTATATAAGCTATGAGCAGTATGTTTCAATCAAGAAAGATATGATTGAACTTGAACTTTATAATAAAAATATTATGCAGTATATTGCATTTGATAAGATCGGTTCGGTTATAGAAGAAGTAGTTCCACATTCCCAGAGTTCTTTCAGGAAAGTGCTTCTGCATAAAGAAGAGTTAAAAGAAGTTCTTTTGGAGTTTATGCAATCTAACAGGGGTGACTGAGTTGAAGAAAAAGTATAACAAATCTTTTATCTTTTTTGTTATAATCGTATTTATAGTACCCGTTCTAACTTTTATCCTCACAATTTATACCATATCTTTAAAAAACAAGATAAAGGATTTGAAACTTTCGATCAATGATCTTAGAAGTGAAGTTGTGCTGGATTCAATACAGTCTACACCGACAGAGAATATGCAGGGAGTGCCTTCTTATTCAATGACCGAGCCCAATGCTCCTAAGATAAACTACGAGCTAAAAGATGTAAATTATTACAATCTTTTGGCGGTTGCCAGTATGAGTATAGAAAGTCAGTCTGGCGGACATGCCAGAACCATTGATGAAAAAGAAGCATATCTACAGGCAGTTCAGGCATATAAAAAAGAAATACCTTTTATGATTTCAAAAAATGGTGATGAGTATGTTCTTTATAGCAAAGAATTTACCAACAATGATTTAAATAGTCTTTACTCCATACAACTTGCAACGTATTCCAATATTGAAGGAGCTTATGTTGCGTGTAATCTTTTAAGAAAAGAAGGAGTCGCCGCATATGTATATAAAGGATACTATGCTCAGTCAGGCAAAGAATACCATGCTCTGATGCTCGGCATTTTTACCTCTCGAAAAAGCGCCGATACAATTAATGCATCTCTTGATCTTGACAGTATCTACAAACTGATCGGGGTTGATGTAAAAGGCAGATATATAAGATTGATGGATTTTGAACCAAGGACATAAGTAATATGAAAAAGCTTTTTTTCACATTTTTAGCAGTATTTGCAGTAACTCTAATAGGTGTAATAGCGATAGTAAATCAAACAGATAATGAGAAAGAAACTCAAGGAGTTTATCTTGTGGATATCTCATCAGCTGACATCAAAGAACTTATGAATATCCCATTCATAGGATACTCCAAAGCTTTGAATATAATTGAATACCGTGAACAACACGGGTTTTCATGCATAGATGACCTTAAAAATGTAACTGGAATAGGCGATAAAACTTTTGAAAAAATAAGGAATTATGTAACCATATCAACAAAAAAGTTTGAATACCGGCAGACTAAAGTAAAGATAAATTCTGATTCTATACAAAAACTTGAAGAACTTGAAGGAATTGGCGAAAAGACCGCAAATATTATTTTAGAGTACAGAAAGATAAAAACTATTGAAAATATGGACGAATTGAAAAAAATTACAGGTATGAGCGATAAACAAATAGAAAAAATAAGGGGGTATATAGAATTTTGAAGCAGATGCTGGTACATGTCTGTTGTGTGCCGGATCTTCTTGCAGCAAGTAAAATTTTGGCAAATGAAGATCTAAAGGTGTATGTGTATTTCTATAATCCCAATATCGATGACAGCAATGAGTACCTTCTGAGGAAAAGTCAGCTTAAAAAGATACCTTTGGAGTATGGATTTGAAGAAATTCAATCCCTGTACGATCCAAACCGTTATCTTACATTTGTTTCAGAAAATATAGCTGGTATGGACAGATGCCAAAAATGTATTTATATGAGACTAGAAAAAACATTTGAGACTGCCGCTGAAAATGGTTTTTTGCATGTTACTACGACACTTACTGCAAGTCCGAGGAAAGAGCAGGAGTTTATAAGGCGTATTGGAGAAGCTATGGCGGTAAGGTATAGAGTAGCCTTTGACTTTTATAATTTCCGCTCTGATAATGGTATTTCTTTTGGTGCAGATCTTTGCAGAAGATTTGGTATATATAGACAGACTTTTTGCGGTTGTTCTTTTTCAAAAAAAGAATCTGAAGAGCTTCATATTTTATCTCAAAAAAATAGATTCAAAGAACTTTCGGAGATTGTAGGAGAGTTGAAAGCAGGGAATCTTTTCAGATTCAACGGATCAGCTGAAATAAGAATTCCTTATGATATATGTCTTGAGGATATAAAAGAAGATCCTATGAAGATTTTAAAGAGTTTAAGGCCAAAAAGCATAGTTATTAATTCTTCTGAAGCTAAAGAGATAGGAATAACCAAAAGCGGTCGTATTAATATAGGAAATTGGCGTGCCAAATTCATAGTCGTTTGACTTACGGGGGGGCTTATGAGTCAGATAAGGGTGGAGATAGAGAGTAAAAGTAGTTATATTAAAGCCTTACGGCAGGTACTGAAGGAATTTCTAAGAGTTAATAATTATAATGAAGAAGATGAAATATTTATGTTCGAACTTGCACTAAATGAGGCAATAGCCAATGTTATAGAACATACATATAACTTTGAGGAAAATCATAGTATTAATGTTGAGTTTTCTATTGATGAGGAAAGAGTCTTTTGTATAAAAATAAGGGATTTCGGCAGAAAGGTTGATCCGCAGAAAATACAGCCCAGAGATCTTGAAGACTATAGGGACGGAGGTCTAGGAGTTTTTATAATTCAAAAGGTTTTCGGGAATATGAGATGGGATGATGTTCCAGAGGGGAACCTTTTATACTTATACAAAAAATTATAATCCGGGGGTTATCCAAATGGCCAAACTCAAACTGAAAGTATCCGGGGACAGCATGGTTGCTTCGGTCAGTCTACTTGATGATGGAGTATACTTAAAAGTTGATGATGTCCTTGCTTTTCTTCAGAGTAACGGGATTTCTTACGGAATAAGCATGGAAACAATACGAGAGCTTTGTGCTAATGTAAAGTTTAACTCAGAAATTCCTGTAGCTTACGGAAAAGGTCCCAAAGTTGGTGACGATGGAAAAGTTAATATTTTGGTCAGAAGGGAAAAAGTGAATTACGATACCGAAAAAAAGGTTGACTTGAGAGAAGTCTTAAATTTTTTAATTGTTGAAGCCAATGAGAAGTTAGCTCAGATACTCCCGCCTGCAAAAGGAGAAAACGGTAAGGATGTTTATGGTAAGGAGATAGAAGGGCTTATTGGAAAAGAAGCTAAGTGTACTGTGGGGAAAAATGCTTTTATCCAGGATGGATATATAATCGCAAAGGTTTCAGGTGAACTTGTTTTTAAACGTGAAGCAAATGACGCTTTGAATATTGATGTGTCGGAAGTAAAACGTATAGAAGGGGATATAGATTATAATATTGGTAATGTAAGATTTCCCGGTTCTCTTGTTATAAACGGGAATGTGAGGCCTGGATTTATAGTGGAAGCAGAACAGAGCATAGAGATAAAAGGCATAGTTGAGTCAGCCACAGTAATTGCTGGCGGTGAGATTACTGTTTCCGGAATAAAAGGAGCTGGAAAAGGGATTATAAGAGCTGACACCGTTAAAGCTGCATTCATAGAAAATGCTGAGGTGGAGGCAAAAAAGAATATTTATGTAAAACAGGCTATAATCAATTCTAAGGTAAAAGCAGGCGAAACTGTTGTTGTAATAGGAAAGAACGGAAGAATAATAGGAGGAAATATAATAGCCGGAAATAAGATAGAGGCAGATTTTCTTGGGAGTGAAATGACCGTTACCACAAATCTTGAGGTCGGAGTTCAGCCAGAGCTAAACGAGGAACTTACGATATTGAGCTCCCAGATAGCAATTGATCTTGAAAATTTAAGGAAACTTAGCCTTATACTTAAAGGTATGGTAAAGCTTCAGAATGAAGGCAGACTTGATCAGGAAAAGATAGAACAGTACAAGAGAAGTCTTCAGACAGCAAAAACTCTTAAAGACAATCTTGAGAGCAATGAAAAAAGACTGGAAGAAATTAAAAAAATAATTGAATCTTCTGAGAATGACGGTTTTATTCTTGCAAAAGAATGTGTCTATCCGGGAGCATCGATAACCATACATAAACGCAGATTTTTTCCTGACCGTGCGATGGTAAAGGTCATGTTCATGAGTATTGAAGATAAAATAGTTTTAAAAGGATATTCAAAAGATTAACGGAGGCAACTAATGAAAAAGCTTACAGTAGCGTTTTTTTTGGTATTTCTGACAGTTATAGCAGTCTTCGCTTCTTCTCTGGACAGATATGTTTTTGTCTTTGATGATGAAAAGCTTGTTTCAGATTCAAAAGAGCTCAGTGTGCTTGGTTTTTATCTTAAATACTGGAAAAGTGGTTATGAAGAGTATAAAAGTACTGCCAACACGATATTTTCAGAAAACATGGATCTTTTTTTCCCTGACGATACAGCTGTTTTAGATATTTTTTCAAGCATCAATCCGCAGGAGTTCTTATCTCCAGGCAAAAAGTTCAGATCAGCAAAAGAAACTTATCCTCAGTCCATAATCATCAATGCTTTTTTCATTGAGTTTTTATATTCAGACTGGGAGAGATCTGGAGAAATTCAGGTCGGTCAGGAAATAATAGATTCATGCAATAATCTTGAACAGCTTGCTGGAACCAATCCGCTTTCTTCTTTTTATAAAGCCAAGGTTCTGTGGAAGTCAAAAGTAATTGGAGATAGTTCTCAGGCAATTCAGATAATAAAAGATATATATACTGAGTATTCTGATAATATAAAAATTTTATATGAATATATTGTTATGAGCTATCAGAATGAAGATTATAAAAAGGCAACAGATCTATACGAAAACTACATAAAATTAGGTGAAAGTGCCGATGAGATACATCTCATTGCAGCAAAATCATACCTTAATTTAGAAAACAAAGATAAAGCCAGGGAGCTCGCATCAAGTATAACTAAAAGTTCGGGAAGAAAGAATATTTTAGCTTCTACATACGAACTTTTAGGAGATATTGCCCAGACTAATGTTCAAAAGATCAATTACTATAAGCTTTCTCTTGAGTATGATGAGAAAAACGGACTTATATGGAGTAAGCTGGGGGTTTCATATTTGCAGGAAGACAGAAAAGAAAATGCTCAGCTTGCAAGAGTCATACTCAATAAAGCACTTTCGTTATATCCCAATCAGCCTGAGATTAGAGCAGAACTTGATAATCTGCAGAGGGATATAAAGATTAAAGGAGTCATGGTTTACATTCTTCCGCTTCTGGGGATAGTAATTGGAGGTATAACGGTAATGATAGTACTGGAAAAACGCAAAAAAAACAAGGAGTATGAAGAAATGCTAAAAAAATAAGTGAGGTAGGCATTCATGCAGGAGATAAAATGTAGTATTCTGGATAAAGGTTTTGTGACTCTTATAGATATGATGGGTGACGATTTTTCAGCCGTTAAAGCAGCAAGGGTTTCATATGCAAAAGAGCAGTCTTCTGATATTGAAAGAGACAGAGCACTGATAGAGTATCTTATGAAAAATAAGCACGAATCACCTTTTGAACACATAACGCTTACTTTTCATGTGAAATGTCCTATTTTCGTTGCCAGGCAGTGGCTGAGACACCGAATAGGAAATTCTTACAATGAGATCAGCAGAAGGTATACTACCAAATACAGTGAGGAGTTTTACCTGCCTGACCACATAAGAGTACAAGACGAGGAAAACCGTCAAAGTTCATATATATGTGAGGATGATAACAAAAAAGAACAGGCTTTGTTGCTTATTGAAGAAAGTTATAAGAATGCATATGAAACATATCAGAAGCTTTTAAAATTGGGTATTGCAAGAGAAATGGCCAGAATAGTCCTTCCTGTGGGAGAGTATACTCAGTTTTATTGGACATCGAATATAAGATCGATTATGCATTTTTTAAATCTGAGGGCAGATGGGCATGCACAGTATGAAATACAGCTGTATGCAAAGGCTATAGCGGAAATTTTTAATAAGGTATGTCCTCTTTCTTATACCGCCTTCTTAAAGTATTCCTATACAGGTAATATTCTCAAGGAGGTTTAGCCGATCTTGAAAATACTTCAGATATTGAAACTACTTAATGCGGAAGCTGTCTTTATGCCTCCGGGTTCTGATGAGTATGAGATAGAGTATTCCGGTGCTGCAGATCTTATGAGTGATTTTCTTGCTTTTTCAAGAGAACATATGCTTCTTATAACCGGACTTACGAGTCCACAAACCATAACTACCGCTGCAGTGATAGGTGCAAACGGGGTTATTTTTGTGCGTGGAAAGGAAATACCCCCTGAAGTTTTAAAAACCGCTCAAGAGCTTGATATTCCTATTCTCAAGACAAGTATTTCAATGTATATTGCATGCGCTATTTTGTATAAAAACGGCATTAAAGATGCTATGGGAACAGACAGGTTTTTGGATAATGGGGATACTTTATAATGCAAAATGATGTTGAAAAATTAGTTGAAATGCTTTCAAAGGTATTTTCGAACACAAAAATTAAAGAAATAATGACAAGGCCTCCTATAGTTGTTACTCAGGAGACCAAGATTAAGTATGTTAAGGATATAATGCGTATAAAAGGGATCTCAGGAATGCCTGTTATCGCACCTGGGTTTAAGCTGGTAGGTATAATAAGTATAGAAGATATAATAAGAGTATTTGAAAACGGAAGTTTTGATGACAGGGTAAATAAATGGATGACTCCGGATCCTGTGTATCTTAAGGAAGATGAAATGCTTCTTCACTTTCTTCAGGTTAATGAAGATCTGAAATACGGAAGATACCCGGTGGTAAACAATGACCACAAAGTAGTAGGAGTAGTTACAAAGCTTGATATTTTAAGCTGGATGTTTAAAAAGCTCGGGTATATATATGTTCATGATGAAAGAAGAGAAAAAGCTTTGAATAAGAAGTATATGTCAACCATAACCGGAGAGCTCCTTGATAAAGAAGGAGTCGATTTTTCATATAAAATAGACTACGATTCGGTCGAAATGATAGGAGCCGCCGCGACACGCCTTAAAAAATTTCTTAAGGAGAAAAAGATACAGGAAGATATAATAAGGAAAATATCAATTGCAACCTATGAGGCTGAAGCCAACGTTGTTATTCACAGCAGTTCGACGGGTAACGTATACTGTTGGATAAAGCAGGATCATATAAAAGTGTTAATAGAGGATTTCGGAAAAGGGATCGAAGATCTTGAACAGGCTATGAAAGAAGGATTTACCACAGCTCCGGATAACATAAAGGAAAAAGGGTTTGGTGCTGGAATGGGTCTTCCTAATATGAAAAGATTTTCTGACAGGATGACAATAGTATCAAGTATAGGTAAGGGAGTAAAAGTTGAAATTTTATACTATATAAAAGAAAAATAATCGGAGGGGGAAAATGAAGCTTGAAAAAATAATAAAAGATCTTAATCTTAGGATTATTTCAGCTGGAAGCGACGATATCGAAATTATAAACGGTAATATAGGGGATCTTCTCAGCGAGGTCATGCGTACCGCAAAACCAGACTCTGTTTGGATTACATATCAGACTCATCAAAATATTATTGCTGTAGCAGAAGTTGTCGGAATAAAAGCAATAATTATTCCTTGCGGGCTGCATTACTCTGAAGATACCGCTGAAAAAGCCTGTGAGCATGGAATATATCTTTTGGAATCGGACGAATCAGCTTTTGCTGTGAGTGGAAAGTTGTACGGATTAATAAGTTGATATGGCCCTTTTCAATGCATCTTTTCATAATCACTCTGTTCTTTCACCATGCGCAGATATAACCATGACACCGGAAGTGTATGCCCAAAAGCTCACGTATGCTGGGATAGACTGGATAGCACTTACCGATCATAACTCATGCAGGAATGTACGGATCTTTGAACGACTGCTTTCTGAGCACGGAATACAGGTGCTTCCAGGAATAGAGGTTCAGACTAAGGAAGAAATCCACATTCTTTTTTATTTCAGCAGTTTTAAGGAGCTTGAGGAATTTTCAATGTATATTGAAGAAAGAGTCATTATCAAAGATTACGATCCTGAGAAGCTCGGATATCAGATAGAACTGAACGAAGAAGGTGAGTTCAATAATATTCTTTCATATCCTTATCTTGGTAGCGCATGCGATCTTTCACTTGAAGATGCAGTAAGAGCAGCAAGAAAATACGACTCGCTATGTGTGCCGGCACACATATTCAGATCTTTTGGTCTTATAACCCAGTTGGGTATACCGCCTGAAATTGAATTTGACGGGGTGGAGGTAAAAAATCCAAGGGAATATGAGACAGCTAAAAAACTTGGTTTTTCAAGATTCCTGTTTGGAATGGATGCACATACTCCTGACGAACTCGAAGGAATAGCGTGCACAGTAGAAACTGAAAAAAGAGATTTTGAGCATTTAAAGACAGCGTTATATAAAGGTAAGGTGTTTCCGTTATGGCAACACTGAAGACTATTGCCGATCATATTATGGATATTTGTGAGAATGCTGTCCGTTCAAAGAGCAAACTTTGTGAACTTTACATTGATGAATATGAAACATCCTTTTTTTTCAGGATATCAGACAAAGGTATAGGAATGGATGAGCAGGAAGTAAAAAAGGCGCTAGACCCGTTCTATACAACCAAAACCGAGCGCAGGAAGAAGTTCGGTATGGGTCTTCCTTTTTTGAAGTTTTCCAGTGAACTTACAGGCGGCAATTTTAAAATAACTTCAGAAAAAGGCTATGGTACTGTCGTAGAAGTTCTTTTTAAAAAAGACAGCATTGACTGCCAGCCGGTAGGAGACATTGCTCAGGCGATTTTTTCTGTAGTATATCTTGACCACGATACAGATTGGTATATTAAGAGAACCAAAAATAGTGAAGCTTATGAGATAAACTCTTCAGATATGAAGAAAGAGTATGGAGAAACTTTTTTTTCGCCTTCATTTATGAAAAACATCAAAGATCTAATCATTTCATTAGAAAATGAGTTCTAAGGATTATTTAAGAACGCAGAGTTAAAATCAGATATCATCTATCAATAACGGGAGGAAAGTATGACAAAAAAGATATTTCTTGTAGCAGTGCTCTGCCTTTCTGTGTTTACTGCTTTTTCGATAACTAAACTCCAGAAAATTGAGTACAGCGAAAATATTTCGTATGCAGCATCGGAAATTAGCAGAATTTTTGAAAACTATGAGATAAAAGAAGGTAATATGGTTGGTGAGATAGATGTAAAACTGGCAATAAAGCAGATAATGGATCTGGGATACTTCACATCCATGGACTTTGAACTCAATAACGATACGGGAGTATTGTTATTTAAAATTAAATCCAATCCCTTTGTAAAGGAATACAAGATAAAGTACATCGGAGATAAACTGATTGAAGAAGCTGTTCTTGCCTCACTTATCGAAGTTAAGAAAAATCTGCCCCTGAATCTGAAAGAGTATAAAAACTCTCTTATAAATATTCAGACGGCATATCAGTCAAAAGGCTATCAGTTTATAAATCTCAGTTCGAACATTTTAATTGATGGAGAAAGCTTTACCATGCAAGCAACCTCCGTAAATAATAAAATGAGTCAAGATGGTGAACTGGTATTCATTGTAGAAGAGCTTCCCCTTTGGGATATAGTGCTTGAAGGCGAGACATGTGCTTTAGATAAGTCTGCTTTAAAGAAAAAACTTGGATTTTCTTTCAGGAAAGATTATGAAGAAGCTTTTTTTCTTTTCAGACCACAGGCAAAAGAAACATATCCTACTATTGAAAAACTTCAGGCGTTATATTCGGCGCTTGTTCAGACCGGATATTTTGGAGAAGAAACAAGCGTAGACTTTGCAGCGACAAAGAATGAAAAAAGCGGAACAAATGCCATAAATATAGTAATCGGAGGAAAACTCAGGCAGATAGTGGACCAAGATATACAGGTAAAAAATATAAAATTTTCCGGAAATCAATCTCTTGAATTTTTTAAACTACAGGATACAGTAAAAAAGAACATGAATATTGAAGATTCTGTATCAAACATTGAGCTTCTGAGAAGCCTTGATGCCATTAGAGAGTTGTATAAAAGTGAAGGATATCTTTTTGTAGAGGCAGATGTTTCTTATGAGCAGAGTAATTCAGAACTTACATACATAATAACTGAAAAGCGTTACGGAGATATCAATATCACAAAAGAAGCCACAAGTCAGACCAAAGACTACCTTCTAAATTCTTTTGTTAAGATAGGCAAGGGAGATAAGATAACCCAGAAATCTCTTCAGGATACATATTATGGTTTTATGGGGACAGGTTTTTTTAAGAATGTCGATATAGTACCTGTATCAATGGATGAAACAACTGTTTCTTTCAAAATATCTCCATATGAAAACGATAAGCCAAGTAAGATGATATTTAATTTTAACTGGACAAGTCCTGAGAATAAGCCTTTCTATTTCGGATTCAGCGGAGGTACAGAAATAAAATGGGCTAATCTTTTCGGAGCCGGGCACACAGTCTCGGTAAAAGGTCAAGTTACACCTCTTTCAGAGTATTATGAAGGTTCTTTTGGCTATAATGTTATGAAGCTTAATCAGACCAAGCTTGATCTTGGTATTGAGATGGGAGCTTTATTCACACCCAAAGGAAAGTATGAAGATACTATAAACGCAACTGTTTCTGTTCAGACGGGAATTAAGTTGTCTCCTAGTTATAATATTTCAGATTTTTCATATATTACCAATTATCTATCCTACGACCATTATATGATGCAAAATTCCCAGGTGACCATTGACAGAGGCTCAGGTTCTTTAGGATACAGCTATATAAGACTTGACAGCCCAAGCAGGCCGTACAATGGAGAGTATCTCTCAATTGCTGGTTTTGGCGGATTTGACCTTGTTGATTTTTCGAAAAGCTACTATGGGGGCGGAATAGAAGGGAAACTCTTTAAAAGCCTTTATAAGTTTACTTTTGGAGCAAGGGTAAAAGTCGGACATGTTATAGATAACGGAGGCTTATACAGTTATTCGGTAGGTGGAATGAGTACTGTCAGAGGATATGATTTTGGTGAGCGAAAAGGAGACAGCACCCTATTATTTAACACCGAACTGGCTTTTGAACTCATAAAACAGCCTCTGCCTATAGATTTATTTGTTTTTTATGATATAGGAAATGCGGATAACAACTACTCCAAACTAATTAACAACACCATCTCTTCAGCTGGTATAGGCGCTAAAATAACAGTACCCATGCTAGGACAGGTTAGATTTGAATATCTGTATAAAATAAATGATAATAAATGGGTAGGTTCATTTGGATTCGGACCGGTTTTTTGATAATACTAAAAAATATATAAATAAGCATAATAAAGGGAAAACGGTTAAATTCCGTTACGGTGCCGCCACCGTGTTTGAGGACGAACTCCACAATTGCCACTGCATAGGGAAGGCGTGGAAAGTAGAATGATCCATCAGTCGGGATACCTTTATATGCCTGTACTTCGCCATTCCTACGCGCCATAGGGGTGGTAAAGTTTTTGGGCAATGGCGTAATACTTTATATTGGAGGATATATGAAAAAGTTTTTGGTATCTTTTTTTGTTGTCTTGCTGAGTGTTGTTACTGTTTTTTCTTCTGTTACCTATGTGGATGATCTTGCCAGGGAGGTGACCTTTGATACTCCTGTTAACAGGGTCATAGTTGCAGCCCCTTCAATTTCAGACTACTTAGTAACGCTTAAATGCGAAGGAAAAGTCATTGGAGTAACCGACTGGGATACTCATATAAAATCTGAAAAAATAGGTAATATGGTGCCGCTTAATCTTGAAAAAATAGTATCTTTGAAGCCGGATCTGGTATTTTTGACAGGCGGGTTTCAAGAACCTGAGGTAAAGAGGCTCGAAAATGCTGGTATAAAAGCTTTTGTAATAAATCCAGGAACCTTTACTGATATATATAAGTCGCTGATGACTATAGGAACTATACTCGGTCAGAAAGAAACAGCAGCCAAAACAGCCAATGATTTCAGAGAAAAATATGTGAATATATCAAAGCAGGCAACGAACAGAACAAATAAACCTAAAGTACTTTATGCTTCGGTTTATAATACTGTTACGGAGATATGGACTGCAGGTACAGGATCAGTTGTAAATGAGATGATTGCATATGCCGGTGGTTTGAATGTAGCTGCGCCTTATACCGGAAATAATGGCTGGCTTTCTGTAGGTCCTGAATTTATACTTAGTACAAATCCTGATATAATAATTGTTCCATCATACTACGGAGATACGGCAGGCAAGGAACTGCTTATGAAGACTCCTGGCTTAAAAGATGTCAAAGCCGTTAAAAACGGGAAAATATATATTGTTGATGAAAATATTGTTTCTCAGACTTCGCCATCTATAATTAAAGTTCTTGAAGAATTAAATAAAATTTTCGGAGAGAATAAATGAAATTTGTAAAACTTGACAGGAAGGGGTTTATACCCCTTACTGTCTTTTTACTAGGTCTTTCTTTTTTGTGTATTATTTTTTTCAGTTCCTTCGGGACAGTAAGAGTTCCTTTTTCTGATATTCTGAAAACATTTTTTGCAATGCCACCTGATAAGATTGAAAGCTCTTTGATTCTTAGGCTTAGGATTCCCAGAATAATAGGTAGCTTTTTGGCGGGCGCGGTGCTTGCTGTTGCAGGAAACTCTTTTCAGCTTGTGATACAGAATCCTCTTGCTGATCCATTTATAATAGGCATTTCTTCCGGTGCGAGTTTTGGAGCTGTATTGTTTACAGCGCTTACAGTAAATACTGCAATCAGGATTCCTTTTGGTATTGAAGGATCAGCTCTTTTCTTTTCAGTTTTAACTTCTGTGGTAGTATTTCTTTTAGCAAAACAGGGAAGAAAAATTCCAATTCTATCTTTAGTTTTAAGTGGTGTAATAATAAGTTTTTTACTGAACTCTCTTACTACGATGATGTCTGTACTTTACTGGAAAAACGTTATCCATGTAAACATATGGCTTCTTGGAAGCACTGCTGACTTTGATTGGGCCGATATAACAGTAATTCTGTTGTTTTTGATTCTTCAGCTTTTAATAGTTTTTTTTCTTTCGCGGAAGTTGGATGTTCTTTCAATGAATGAGGATCTTGCTTTATATTCCGGGATCAATCCGGACAAGCTTAAGCTTGCCGTACTTTCGGTCAATATAGCCGCAGTTTCTGTTGTTGTTTCAAAATCAGGCATAATAGGATTTGTCGGGCTTATAATACCTCATTTGGTAAGAAGTATTACAGGGCCATACAGCAGAATATCGACGTTTTACTGTATTTTTACCGGGGGGATATTTCTTAGTCTGAGTGATTTTGTTTCCAGAACATTTTTTGCCCCGACCGAACTGCCGATAGGTGTTATGACCTCTCTTGTTGGCGCACCGGTTTTCATATACATAATGAAAGTGAAGGGAAAAAAAGTATGATAAAAATTGATCAGCTTTTATTTTCTTATGAAAGCGGTTTTACTTTAAATATTAAACAACTTGAGATAAAAGATGGAGAGTTTGTATCCATAATTGGGCCGAACGGTTCCGGAAAAAGTACGCTTGTAAAGTTATTATCTGGAGTTATAAGAAGTTACAGAGGAAACATTGTTGTTGATAAAGTAAGTATAAGAGATCTTACAATAAAGAAGATTGCTCAGAAGGTATCGGTTGTTCCTCAGGAGTTCAATACTATATATGAGTATAACGTAGACAGCATAGTCGCATCTTCAAGGATTCCATTTGCAGGAAAGTTCAGTTTTTCAGAGAGTTATGAAGATAAAAAAGCTATAGAAGATGCAATGAAAAAAACCGATACTCTTAGATATAAAAATGAAGTATTTGGTAATCTTTCTGGTGGAGAAAAACAGAGAGTCATGATTGCACGTGCAGTGGCTCAAAACACTGATATACTCATACTTGATGAGTTTGTATCGCATCTTGATCCCGGGCATGCACAGGAACTGCTCAAACTTGTAAAAACAAGCAATAAAGATGCCGGTAAAACTATAATTTCAGTATTTCACGATATAAATACAGCCAGCCTTTACTCGGACAGGATAATTGTTTTCAACAAAGGTCTCATCTTTTCAGACGGTTCACCCTATCAGGTGATAACAGAAGAAATGTTAAATGAAATATACTGTCTTGATGCAACCATTATAAAACATCCGCATTATAATAAACCACAGGTGATATATAATTAATAAAATGATACTAATAATGAAAACGGGGGAAGAAGATGAAATCATCAGAGTTATGTAATACAGTGGTTACTAATGTAGCAAAGGTGATTAAAGGCAAGGAGGATAAAATAAAACTGCTTATAGCGGCTTTCCTCAGTAGCGGACATGTTCTGATAGAAGATGTTCCAGGTACCGGGAAGACGGTTATATCTAGGGCTATTTCAAAATCAATAGGATTGGGCTTTAAAAGAGTTCAGTTTACTCCAGATCTGCTTCCCGGAGATCTTACAGGATTATATATATTCAATAGAAAAAATGAAGAGTTTCTTCTTAAAAAAGGTCCTGTTTTCACAGAATTTCTCTTGGCTGATGAAATTAACAGAGCTACTCCCAGAACCCAGTCGGCTCTTCTTGAGGCTTTGGCAGAGCGTCAAATCACCATTGACGGTATAACTCATCAGCTGAGCAACGATTTTTTTGTAATGGCTACCCAAAACCCGGTGGAGTTTGAAGGAACATTTCCTCTTCCTGAAGCTCAGCTGGATAGATTTATGATAAAGACCACGATAGGCTATCCGGATTTTGAAGATGAAATAAAGATGCTCAGTGCCCAGGATAGAGGTCATCCGCTGGACGATATCCAAACTGTTGTTGAGCAGGCAGAGATTGTTCAATGCAAGAAAGAAGTAAATGAAATCAATATATCACCGGATATACTTTCCTATATAACCAGGATAGTAGACAGAACAAGAAAAGATAAGAATATTCTTCTGGGATCCAGTCCAAGAGGAAGCATAAATCTTATGAAGATTTCAAAAGCTTTTGCTGCAATGGACAACAGAAGCTTTGTTATTCCCGATGATGTAAAGTATTCTGCCAAAAGTGTTCTTGTACACCGCATAATTCTGAAACCGGAAACCAAAATAAGGAAGATTTCACCGGATGAAATTATGGAAAACATACTTTCAGAAGTTGAAGTGATTGTTTAGTGAGAACCGATAACGTAAAGATAAAAAAAATTACTGTTTATATAACGATCTTCTCATTTTTGGCATTAACTGAACTTTCTTTGGTACTCTGGTTTATCCTTGCAATGCTGTGGATAAGTTTTTTTACAAAGAAAACAGCATTTAAAAAGCTTGAAGTATCTGACAGTCTTGAATATGAACGGATATTTGTCGATGAAGATGTTTGTTTTACAGTAAGTATAAAGAATCATTCTAATGAGGAGTTCACACTGTTTGTAACTCCACCTCATCTTGTAGATACATTTTTTCCCAAAGAAGATCTTTTTGTCTTAGGAAAGCAGGAAATACAAAAAAGAAAGTTTACATTTTCATTTTCCGAGCGCGGAAATAAAAAAATAGGAAGATATACCGTTTCTTTCGAGGACCGGTTTGGTCTCTTTTCCTTTTGGAAGGTCTATGAAGTCTGTACAGAGATAAAGGTATTTCCCAAACTTGTAGCTGGAATATTTCGAAATCAGGCTCTAAAGAAGCTTCTTCCTTCGCAGAAGTCTGGTGTAAGAATACTTGAAGATGTTTCAATGTTTGAAAATATAAGTGAATACGACAATGAACCGCTTAACAGGATTCATTGGAAAGCAAGTGCAAGATACGACAAACTTATGGTGAAGAAGTTTTCATTTACAAGCATGGGTAGAACAAGAATTTATCTTGATGCCAACTTCCCAACTCAGGAGCTTATTCTTAATCAAGCTTGGAAAGAGCTTCATTATCAATACGTCGAATATGCTATCCAGGCATGCGGATCATTAATAAAGCAGATGATAGAAAACAATCAAGAGGTAATTTTTAAAGTATTTTCTAAAAATTACGAAACAGTTGATTCAAAAAACTGGGTTGAGTATTTTGATGTGCTTTCTTCTCTTGAAGGAGATTATGATCCTATTCAGAACTTTCAGTTTTATCTTCAGGAGGATTTGCGATTTTTGACATTTGAAGATACAGTAATCATAGTATCCATGTTTCTTTCAGAAAGTATTCTTCCTCTTCTCATAGACATTAGGGCACGCTGTTCCAAAGTAATAGTCCTGCTTATGCCATACGGGTTCAGGTTAGAGGATGAGGAAAAAACAGAGTATGTTGAAAGATTTAGAGATGAGCTTCTTACATTGCAGCAAAAGGGAGAAGTACTTGAAGAAAATCATGTTCTGGTACGGTTGGTTTCTTCAAATCATAGCCTTTTAGAGGTCTACGAAAGTGTATAAACAATACTGTCAGATATTACCGGTACTGATAATGATCCCGTTTTTAAGGTTTGATATATCAGATTTTCTACTTATAGGTATATGTACTGTTCTGGCGTTAAAACGCAAAATTCTGGTGATGGCTTTTGGTATTATGGTACAGTTTGTTGTTCTGCGTTACTTTATGTCTTATGAGCATCTTTTTGTACGTATGGCAGCGACAGTATTGGCTATGTTGCTTATATATATGATTCCTAAGGCAGAAAAAAAAATACTTGATTACTCCATATTATGGATTTCATGTTTGATCGCAGCTAAAAGTATAATTCAGCCTGAGCTTGCGTATATTTCATTGATAGCTGGTGCGGTTCTTGCCTTTGTAATGTTTTTTAAGAACAAGTATATGATACTGATCATACTTCCTATTATTTTTTTGTTTTTCTTCAGGTTTTCAATAAGTCCCGTGACAATTGCATTGTTTGGAGCCTCCCAAGCCCCTGTCATAAAAGCTGAAGAAAATAGCTATCAGAATGAAAATAAAACTTTTGAAAATATCAATGGAAGCTTTTCTCTGAAAGCAAAACAAACAGACAGAGCCAATGACAGCGACACAAAGATACTGGATATGCTTAACGATATTAAAACTAAAAGCTTTTTGGATATTTTTTTTATTGGAGTAATGATGGTCTTTTTTATCATTATCTTTCTCACAAGCTTAAAGGTAATGCCTGCCGGGAAGAAAAAAACTTATCTTCTAATAGGAAGTACTTTTTTAATATTGATTGTAGCTATATCCGGGATACTGAATTTTAGCGGTACTATGACAAAATTATCTTCGGATCATTTTCCACAGACATTACGTCAAACTCCTGCCGGTTCAGCCGGGGAAGTACATAATTATGTAGAAAGAGCAGATGTAATAGAAAGTTCATCTTCGTTAAGTTATGAAAAGGAAAAAGAGAATACTAAAAGTATAATTTTCAGATATATGCTTTTTGTTGCTGCGGGAATGATACTCATATCGGTATTAAGTGCTACGGCTGTCCTGAAAAACTCACTCTTTTTTTTAAAAAAACAGAAGGAACCTTTGAATGTAGTCCATGATGAGGATATGTGTTTTAATAGTGCAGGCAGCCAGGAAG
>Ga0209201_1000181_pt1 | contig 98851 bp, 87 predicted proteins | sample AD_UKC055_MetaG_FD_184411 | JGI IMG/M metagenome (GOLD analysis project Ga0209201, IMG submission 184411) | Active sludge microbial communities of municipal wastewater-treating anaerobic digesters from USA - AD_UKC055_MetaG (SPAdes) (version 2) | ecosystem: Engineered > Bioreactor > Anaerobic >...
CCTAAGATCGGAACGATCCCCTTGCCCAGCTTTCCTTTCAGGATGTCGCGGACGCCGGGCAGGATAACCTGCCGTGCCCCTGTGGTAGGGGAACATAATGAAGAGATCTATTGCGGGCTTTTAGGCTGCAGCAAAAGAAAACTTTCTCAACTCAGGGATAAGAAAATAATTTAAGAAGCGGAGTCTTTTAAGACTCTCGTAGAATAGATTGATATAGCAATTGGATAGGGGGGAATAAAAGAGATGAGAAGAACTGAAGATCTGATTATCACCGTATCCCCCACGGGTGGCTTCCAGGGCAAGGAAGAAAATCCGGCCCTACCCTATTTGCCTGAGGAGATAGCTGAGACTGTATACGATTGCTGGAACGAGGGTGCAGCGATTGCCCACATCCACTGTCGGGAAAAAGACGGAACGCCAAGTAACGACCCGATGGTCTTTTCGAAAGTTGATAGGTTGATCAGGGAAAAGGGTTGTGACATCATCATCCAACACAGTACGTCACCAGGCAAAAACCCGCACACCGGCGTTGAAGATGGTATGCGCACCATTGAAGCAAATCCCGAAATGGCCAGCTTAAGTATGGGCGTAGGTATGATACTGACCAAAGGCCAGGTAAGGCTCAATGCGAGAAGCCGAACATGGCTCGAGGAACAGGCCAATAAAATGCGGGATAAAGGAATAAAACCTGAGTTGGAAGTCTACAACATGGCAATGGTGGAAGATGTCTACTATCTCATAGCAAAAGGGCTCATTGAGAGGCCATACTGGATAAGCTTTATTATGGGTATGCACCGTATAAACCAAAATGCCATCCGGTATTCCCCTAAAGCCCTTTTATATCAGGTTGAACAGATACCGCAGGACGGCATGTTCAGCGTGATTGGTATTGGACCCGACGAGCTTCCGGCAACAACCCTTTCCATATTGTTGGGAGGGCACTGCAGGGTCGGATTCGAGGACAACATTTATTACCACAAGGGTGAGCTTGCTAAAAGCAATGCACAGCTTGTGTCAAGAACTGCAAGGATTGCACGTGAACTGGGCTGCAAAATAGCTTCACCGGATACAGCAAGAAAGATGCTGAATATTCCTCCATTAAAAGAGTCAGGAAGATGATTGCGGGGTAATATAAAGCTGAAATTTCTATAAAGGAGGTACACAGAATGGTAGGTATTATTTCCTATGGCGGCTACATCCCGTTATGGCGGTTAAGTCGGAGCGCCATTGCCGCTGGCCTTAAGGGAGAAAAGGCAATAGCAGGGTTCGATGAGGATTCCATAACCATGGCAGTAGCAGCTGCGGCAGAATGTCTCAAGGGTGTGGATCGAAATGACATCGATGCGTTAATCCTTTGCTCAACAACGCTGCCATATGTTGAAAAACAGAGCGCGGCTATCTTGGCCAGAGCGCTTGATCTTAGAAAAGATATTTTAACTACTGATATAACCGGCTGTCTCAGGGGGGGCACCATTGGCCTGCGGATAGCCCTGGACATGGTGAAATCAGGATCTGCAAAAAATGTCCTGATTGCGGCTGCCGATTGCCGCCTCGGGGTGCCTGAGTCAGGCGTCGAAAGGGAATCGGGTGACGGCGCTGCAGCCTTCCTTATAGGGGAGACTGAAAAACCTGTCGCTACAGTGAAAGGGCAGTACTCAGTTTCGAGCGAACTCATGGACGTCTGGAGGTCCAACGGGGAGACCTTCATTAATACAGAAGAGGATCGATTCATAGAGGACGAAGGTTATTTGAAGATCGTCGGTCAGGCTGTAAAGGGACTCTTCAGTTCCCAGGGCTTGAGCGCAAAAGATTTTGCAAAAGCAGCTTTTTATGCCCCGAGTCCCCGATGCTACCAGGCGCTCCCCGGGACCACTGGCCTGAAGCTCGATCAGATCCAGGATCCTTTGTTCGGAAAAGTGGGGAATACAGGAACGGCCCATGCCCTAATGTTATTAGCTGCTGCTCTTGAAGGAGCAAAGATCGGTGACCGGCTGCTGGTGGCCAGTTACGGTGATGGAAGCGATGCCCTTATGCTGGAGGTGAATGGCCCAAATAACAACGGTCAAAGAACGTTCGCATCATACATGGACAATAAAAAAATAGTCGAAGATTATCGCAGGTACCTCAAATGGCGGGGGATATTACCACTTGATAAAAGTCGGGCCACAGTCATACCGAAGGTCTCAATGAAGGCGTTGATGCGGCGGCAGGAAGAGCTTCTTTCCATGAATGGTGTGAAGTGCAGGGCCTGCGGCACGGTGCAGTATCCACCGCAGCGGGTCTGTACTAAATGTCGGACCAAGGATGAATTCGATAAAGTACGGCTGTCGGACAAGAAGGGAGTGGTGTACAGTTGGAGCGCCGATTTTGGCGCCGGCGGTATGGAATTGCCTATCCCGACCATGACAGATGTGGAAGGCGGCGGAAGAGTGTTTTGTATCCTCTGTGACGCTTCTCAAGAGGAAGCCAAAGTAGGCATGCCGGTTGAGTTTACGCTTCGAAGGGGCTATAGCCAAGCTCCGCCTGACTATATCTGGAAGGCGAAACCCGCTATCACGGCTGAATAAGGAGGCAGGCATGGAAAGCTTAAAGGATAAAGTAGCGATTGTTGGAATGGGTTGCACTCAATTCGGAGAACTCTGGGAGAAAAGTGAAGAGGATTTAATTGTCGAAGCGGCCTACGAAGCTTATGAGGATGCGGGGATAGATCCCAAAAGGATTCAGGCCGCATGGCTGGGAAATGTGAGAACGGCTATGCGCGGATCAGCGCTTGCCATCCCTCTAAAGCTGGATTATATCCCGGTCACCAGAGTTGAGAATCAGTGTTGCGCCGGAACAGACGCGTTTCGAAACGCCTGCTTTGCGATTGCAGCGGGAGTATACGATATTGTTTTGGTTATTGGGTTTGAAAAACTGAAAGATGGGGGTCCCGAGCGCCTTACGGCACGCTACAATTACCCGGACATATTTCCCCAGGTGCCGATCGGTCTTCCGGCACAGGAGTTTGCGTTAAAGGGAACAAGATATTTTCATGATTATGGGCTTAGCTTTGAGGAAGGTAAAAAGATGTTATCTAGGATAGCCGTTAAAAACCACCATAACGGCACTATGAGCCCCAAGGCCCAGTTCAGAAGAGAAATTACCCTGGAACAGGCGATGAAGGCGCCCATGATTGCCACTCCACTGGGATTGCTCGACGCATGCGGTGTGAGCGACGGAGCCGCCGCTGCCATCATTACACGCCCCGAACTGGCAAAAGAATTCCGGGACGATTACATCCTGGTCAAGGGTATTGGTCTGGCTTGTGGGCCAAAAGAGGCCCAATTACAGGCGGGCCAGGATTTTATTCATTTCGAAGAGAACATCAGGGCAGCCCAGGCTGCATATAGGGAGGCTGGTATAACCGATCCTTTAAAGGAAATAGGCATTGCGGAATTGCATGACTGCTTTACGATCACTGAAGCAATAACCTACGAGGACCTTGGATTTTGCCCAAGGGGCAAGGCGAAGGAGTTTGTTGAAGCAGGTGTTTTTGATATAGACGGCGAACTGGGCGTGAATACCGACGGAGGATTGAAATGTTTTGGTCACCCTCTCGGTGCTTCGGGCATAAGAATGATTTACGAAATATATAAACAAATGCAATATAAGGCCGGCCAGCGTCAGCGTAAGAAGGTCCGTTTAGGTCTTACTCACAACCTGGGCGGCACAACCGGTTCTTATACCGTATCGGTAGCAATTTTTGGCCAGAAGGATTGATGGTGAAACGATGGGAGGCAGGATATGAGTTTTAACTATTCAAAAGAAGGACATGTTGCTATCTTTACCATAAATCGACCTGAAGCAAGGAACGCGTTCAATACACAGATGCTGGAAGATTTCAGTAAGGCAATGCTGGATTTTCGTGATGATCCTGATTTGTGGGTGGGCATCATCACCGGTGAAGGAGAAGAGGCGTTCTGTGGAGGCACCGATGCAAAGGAGAGGCTGCCTATTCTGAGAAAATATAGAGGAAGCCCAGATGTTACCCCGCCGAATCCATTGCGCGGTTTTGATCTGTATAAACCACTTATTGCTGCCGTAAACGGCCTGGCCCTGGGCATGGGGACTGAGATTGTCCTTGCTTGCGACATAAGGATTGCTTCAGAAAACGCCAGGTTCGGCCTTGTCGAAGTTACACTTGGCCTTATCCCCGGACAGGGAGGCGCAACGCGGCTACCACGCATGATCCCTTGGTGCAGGGCTGCTGAGATGATACTAACCGGAGCAATCATAGATGCCCATAAGGCAGAACACTTCAATCTGATAAACGAGGTTGTTCCTCCCGGCGAACTGATGATATCGGCAAAAAAATGGGCAGACCGTATCTGTAAGGCTGGCCCACTTGCGGTAAGATTAGCCAAAGAAAACATGATCAGGACCTTCAACATGAGTTTGAGCGACGGCCTGCGTCTGGAAAATACCTTCGTTAGTTACCTGGTAGGTTCGGAAGATTTCGCAGAAGGGATTAAGGCTTTTGCAGAAAAACGTAAACCTGTGTATAAAGGCAAATAAGAATTAAGGAGAAGCCAAATGGAAGAAAACAGAAAAATCAAAAAAGTTGGAGTAGTCGGATGCGGTACGATGGGATCGGGCATTGTGCAGGTCTGTGCACAGTCAGGGTATCAAACGGTCGTGGCTGAGACAAACGAAGGCATATTAAAAAAAGGATTGGCAAAGATAGATGCATTTATGACTAAAGGCATAGAGCGGGGAAAGGGAACCCAACAAGAAAAGGAGTCTACCCTTGCCCGCATTAAGGCCGCCAGCAGCCTAAACGATCTTTCTGATTGTGATTTAGTGATAGAATCTGTGAATGAAAATATTGATTTGAAAAAGAAGATATTTTCAGATTTAGATAAAATTTGCTCTGACCACACGATCTTGGGCACCAATACCTCGAACCTCTGCATTATGGAGATAACCCAGGGCTTGAAAAAACAGGATCAATCTCTTGGTATCCACTTTTTTAACCCAGTTCCGATCATGAAGCTGGTGGAGCTTGCGCCATCTATAGTTACCAGTGGCGGCACATTAAAAGCCGTCATGGGTTTCGTGAAATCCATCGGTAAGGAATACGTGATGGTTAAGGATACCCCTGGTTTTATTGTAAACCGTTTAAATTCGCCATATATGCTCAATGCCATCCGTATGTTTGAGTCGGGAATTGCTTCCATAGAAGACATCGATAAGGCGGTAAAATTAGGCCTCAATTACCCCATGGGACCTTTTGAGTTGATGGACTTTGGCGGGCTCGACATGATGTACGCCTCTGTGAAGGGACGTTATGAGGAACTCCTGGAGGCTCAGTATTCAGCGCCGGTGCTTTTGAAAAGGATGGTCCTGGCCGGACGGCTTGGTCGTAAAGTAGGCAAGGGTTGGTACGAGTACAACGAAAAAGGTGAAAAAACAGGCGTGCTGAAGCTGGATAAACTTGTTGAGATTGGGTAATTGCGATAAAGAGCCGCGATGAGCAAAAGATACTATAAAATCTACTGCCGAACCGGCTCAAGGAGGTCGGTAAATGCTTCTTAGGGACATTACAAAATCCAATGCGTATAGATATCCAAATAAGTTAGCTCTTGTTGACGGAAGTACCCGAATGAATTGGAAAGAGCTAAACGAAAGGATAAACAGGGTTGCTAACATGTTGCTCAGCCAGGGAATAAGCAAAGGGGACAGGGTAGGTCTTATTGCTGAAAACTGCCACCAGTATGTAGAATTGCTTTTTGCCGCTGCAAAGACAGGGATTATCGCGGTCTGTCTTAATTACAGGTTTTCTTCCGAACAACTATCCCGCATGCTCAACATCGCCACGCCAAAGGCCATTGTTGTTCAAGGTCAGTTTAAAGAGACCGTTGAATCCATACGTTCCGAAGTCCCCTCCATTGAGAAGTTTATTGGCTTAAGCAAAGGACATGGCTACGCTATGGATTTTGACGCTCTTTCGGATGGGTCACCTGCAGAGGAGCCGTCAGCCGATTTAAATGAGGATGACGGATATGCTATTTGTTTTAGCAGCGGCACCACAGGTGAGCCAAAAGCCGCGCTGATCAGTCATCGGAATAGAATCACAAACTGCATCCAGGTCGGTTTGTCCCACGGCGTCACAAGAGATAATGTATTCCTCATATCAATGGCACTATATGCAGGAGTAAGTCAGCAGTGGATATTTTCTTATGCTTTTACAGGTGCAACCGTTGTCATTATGAACTTCGCGCCTGAGGCCTTTATCAAAGCGATCGAGAACGAGAAAGTAGATACCATCCTGATAAATCATACCTTCTATACCTTAATTAAAGAATATCTGGATAAGAACAAGCAAACCTTTGACTTCAGTAGTGTCAAGCTGATTCGGAGCGCCGGCCAGGCATTGTCGTATGAACAATGGCAGGAGGTGCAAAAATTTTTTAATAATTCTTTCGTAGTCAAGGGGATGGCAATGACCGAAGCCGGTGGTGTTATCACCGGTGTTCTTGAAGAGTACAAGACCTGGCTGTCTCCTGAAGCTACCGAGGAAGAAAAGAGAAAGTTCAACACTTTGGGTAAGCCCATGATAGGGACCGAGATAAAGATTATGGATGATAATGATAATGAATTACCTCCGGGTGAGATTGGGGAACTTATAGTAAGAGGGGGAAATGTAGTGAAAACTTTTTGGAATCAACCTTACTTTACTGAAAGTGTATTAAGGGGTGGCTGGCTCCATACAGGGGACCTGGCCATGATTGACGACGAAGGATATATATATCTTATGGGCCGAAGAGACGATCGGATTCGTACGGGGGGATACAATGTATATCCTATAGAGATAGAAAGGGTAATGACGCTCCATCCAGCGGTAGTAGAACCCGCGGTATTGGGTATTACCGATGAGAAGTGGGGTGAAATGATTATTGCAGCGGTCATTCTTAAAGAAGGCGCCAGTGTGTCCGAAGAGGAAATGAAAGAACATTGCCGGAAACACTTAGCTGGTTTTCAAGTGCCAAAGCGAATCTTTTTTCTAAAAGAATTTCCGAGACACCCCGTATGGAAAAGGGTTGTAAAAAAGGAGTTGGCACAAAAATTAACGGAAATTATAAACTCAAAACCGAACTGAGGTTGAAACAGACATAGCCCGATAATTTAAAGGAGAGATCCATGGATTTTGAGCTTACCAAAGAACAATTGGACATTCAACAAGCTGCTCGTGAATTTGCCGAGGCCGAATTCGACAAGGATTATGTACTAAATATCGACCGAAATCATATATTCCCGCGAGAAATTTGGGAAAAGGCAGGCAAGCTTGGCTTCATAGGACTCGATATACCTGAAGAATATGGAGGGCAGGGTTACGGACTTCTCGAAAAAACCTTAGTGACAGAACAGTTCAACAGAGTTGCCGGGGGGGTTGCAAACAGTGTTCTGGGAACATACTTCGGGGCAAAAATGATTTTAAAAAAAGGAACAAAGGATCAAATAGAAAATTATCTCCCTCCTTTGTTCAGGGGAGAGGAACTCTCCTGCGGCGCCTTCACGGAGCCGGACCGTGGAAGCGACCTGGTTAGCGGACCGCTCGCAACTACTGCAGTTAAAGACAAGGGAGATTTTATAATAAATGGAACCAAGACTTTTATCTCTTTTGCCAGTATCGCCAGATTTGCTGTTGTACTATGCCAGACAGACCCTCAGAGTAAACCGGCTTACCGTGGACACAGCGCTATCATTGTTGAATTGGATAGACCAGGAATTGAAATTACCAATATGGAAAAGATGGGATGGAGAACGACACCATGCTGTGAGGTCTCTTTTAATAATGTACGGGTTCCTCAAGGGAATATTGTAGGAAAAGAAGGCCAGGGATTAAATCAGACATTGGAATTGTTGGATGAAGTAAGGATCAATGTGGGAGCCTCGGCAGTGGGAATAGCGCAAGGGGCCTTCGAAAGGGCCTTGCGCTACGCAAAAGAAAGGGAAGCTTTCGGTCGCAAGATTGGGGCTTTTCAAGCCATCTCTCACAAGCTTGCTGAAATGGCAACACTTATAGAAGCCTCACGCTTGCTTGTGTTGAGAGCTGCCTGGAGGGTTGATCAGGGAAAGCTTGATCCGATGTTATCCTCAATGGCAAAATGGTACCCTTGCAGGGCAGCAGTAGGGGTGACCGATGAGGCGATTGAAATCCTCGGCGGTCACGGTTGTATGGTTGAGAATGAGGTGGAACGTTTTTATCGTGATGCTCGCGTAGTGGAGATTTATGAAGGGACCAGGGAAATCCACAAAAATACCATTGCCAAGTCTTTACTGGGAAAATTAACGGACAAGCAGGGGCGGCCTACGGTGTATTAATAAGGGTAATAGGGTGATACTGTAGAAACATTAATGCTTATAGAAGGAGGGTGATGAAACAAGCTTAAGGCAATTCAAATCAAAAAACAGGGGGTTTATATGAAAAAGCGTTTACTCTCAAAAGTTTTATTGGTTGCAGTGTGTTTATCTTTATCCTTAATGGCTTTTGCTGTCAGCGACGTACAAGCCCAATCACAAAAAAAGGTTCCCGATCTCCTAAGGATAGCTACGTATGATATTGGCGCGACAGGATATGTGATGTACGGTTTTTTACAAGAAGCCATTAACAATAAGTTTGAAACAAGACTAAGGGCCATACCGATTGGCACTGATTTGCCCCGCATGCAGGCTGTCAAAGATAAACAGGCACAATTTTGCAGTCAGGGTACGGATTTCTATTTTTCTGCGGAAGGATTAGACAGGTATGCAACGAAGAGCTGGGGCCCTCAACCTATCAGGGTACTCTGGATAGCGGAGATCCCGGGGACAGTTGCCGTGACAAAGGGCGATTCTGGAATTAAAACATGCGCTGATCTGAAAGGCAAAAGATTATCATGGATACCGGGCTCTATTTTTAATCTATACCATGAATCATTATTAGCTTTCTGCAGTTTAACCTGGGAAGATGTGAAAAAGGTACAAGTATCAGGTTTTGGTGCAATGATGAAAGCATTGCCGGAAGGAAAGGTAGATCTAATAATGACTTCGAGTACAGCACCGGTGTGTTATGAGCTGGATTCAAGTCCATCGGGAATAGGGTTTTTACGATTTCCTGCTGCTAATCAAGAGGGATGGAAGAGAATACAAAAGGTAAACCCCGTATTTTATCCAACTATAGCAACGTACGGTGGGGGTATTTCAGATAAAAATCCTATTGAATGTCTTGGCCACCCTTACCCCGCTACTCTCGCGTACGACTTTCTCGATGACGATACGGCTTATTTTATGACGAAAGCAATTCATGAGGTTTATCCTGATATTGCAAAAAAATCAGAACTGATGAAGCGATGCTGGAGCCTTGAAAAATGCTTATCAAGTTATGTTAAGAGCAAGGGAACAATATTCCACCCAGGATCTGTACGTTACTTTAAAGATATAGGTGTTTGGAAAACAGAGTGGGATAAATTACAGGAAAAGAGAATTCAAAGACAAAAGGCATTAAAAGATCTCTGGAATAAAACAGTGGCTGAAGCAAACAGTAAAGGCATTAAAGATAGCGACTTCCCACAGTTCTGGTTGGCAAAACATACGGAGCTGGGATCACCTGAATAAAACAGGGAAGCTCTGAGATTAGACTAGGCGAGGAGGATGAAGAGGCTGGCGCTTACAGTAGGAGGAGAGTTATGTATTTGAGAGAGAACGAGATAGATTTAATAGAGGGGAAATACGGCCGTGGTCCTCAAAGGTGTATGGAAATTCTTACGGCAGTAGGGGAATGTTACGATGCGGAAAGAATGGTTCCTGTTACCAGTGTCCACATAGCTGGCAACTATGGGAATATCAGGGACGGAGGGTTGCAGTGGCTGGAGGATCTCGTTCGTGATGGGGGAAGGGTAAAGGTCTTCACGACCAAAAACCCTGAGATGTTTGATTTTGAGGATGCAGACGAATTGCCTGTTCCCGAAATATATCGTGAAAAACAGAAAATGATGGACGACGTTTTACGAGCATTAGGTGTGACTCTAACGTATTCATGCCACCACTATCTGGTGGGCAATGTGCCTCGGTTCGGTGATCACATTGCCTGGGCTTCATCGGGCAGTGGGGTATATGCAAATTCCATTATTGGAGCACGATCAAACCGGGATGGGGACCATACGGTCATAGCCGCAGCGGTTACAGGAGTCATTCCGGAGTACGGCCTTCACTTGAGCCACAACCGAAAGGGGCAGGTTATTATTAAAACTGACAATCTGAACATCGCGGATTACAACCATGCCGACTTTCAAGCAATGGCATGGGAACTCGGCAAGAAGGTTCGCGATAGAATCCCTGTGTTTGACGATCTGCCTCCCGATATTGTCATTCAAAATTTAAAGGCCATTTTATACACACTGACAGTCACCGGAACGGTGGGTCTTGTACATTTTGTCGGGGTAACCCCTGAGGCTCCAACGATTGAGGCAGCCTGTGGCGGCGATGCCGGTTCTTTAGAAAAAATATCCATTACCCAGAAAGATGTGGAACAGGCATACAGAGAGATTTCCAGCAGCTCAGATGAAAAGGTGGATTTAGTGATCTTTGGATGTCCCCAGTGTAGTATACAGGAGATCGGGGAAGTGGTTGATCTCTTGGAAGGCAAAAAGATCCATTCTGAGACACAATTATGGATCTGCACGTCCAACTGGGTAAAAACTCTATGTAAAAGAATGGGCTATTTAGAAAAGATAAAAGCTGCTGGAGGGAGGATCGTTGCCGACATTGGGGCGGCAGATGGTCCGCATATCTATCTCAGGCCGCAGGGTGTGAGAGTTATTGCAATCAACTCCGCAAGGGGTAGCTATTACTCGCATAACAGCTATAAAATGGAAACTTGGTTTGGTTCTACCAAGGCATGTGTTCAGGCAGCCATCGCAGGCAAGTGGAGGGGGTACAGATGATTACAATCAAAGCAAAAACTGTTGTGAAGGGTGTCGTTAGAGGTGAGGCGCTTGTTTCGCATATACCCATCTCTTTTAGGGGTGGGGTAGATTCTAATACAGGTATTGTTGTAGAGCCTGGTCATGAACTTGAGGGTCAATGTATAGCAGGTAAAATTCTTGTTTTCCCCATGGGCAAGGGCTCAACAACAGGTTCCTGGCAGTTTTATGAGATTTACAAACAGGGCAAGGTTCCCAAGGGTATTGTCAATATCAGGGCTGATGGAGTCGTAGCGGTCAGTGCGGTTATCACAGGTACACCCATGGTCCATAACCCAGAACAAGACCCTTTCCAATATATAAAAACCGGAGATATGGTTACGATAAATGCAGACGAGGGTTATATACAGATCGAATGAGAATAACATAATATTAAAATAATTCAAAAATATGGGGGTTATTATGAAAAAACGTTTACTGATTGTAGTGTGTTTATCTTTGTCCTTAATGGTTTTTGCTGTCAGTAACGCACAATCCCAATCACAAAAAAAGGCTCCCGAGCTTATAAGGATAGCCACGTATGATATTGGGGGGGCAGGTTATATAATGTACGGTTTTTTACAAGAAGCCATTGCTCAGAAATTTGGAACAAAACTTAGGGCCATCCCCATCGGTACTGATTTACCCCGTATGCAGGCTGTCAAAGATAGACAGGCAGAGGCTTGCGGCCAAGGTACTGATATGTATTTTGCGGCAGAAGGGTTGGACAGGTATGCAGTCAAAAGCTGGGGTCCACAGCCTATACGAGCGCTGTGGACAGGCCGGCAACCTGGATGGGTAGCGATCGTTCGTGGCGACTCTGGAATAAAGACTGTAAGCGATCTTAAAGGAAAAAGACTCCCGTGGATTCCCGGTTCGGTTTTTAATATAGGCCATGAAGCGATGTTGGCTTTTGGCAAATTGACCTGGAATGACGTGAAAAAAGTACAAGTAGCTGGTTTTGGTGCTATGACCAGGGCGCTGCCGGAAGGAAAAGTAGATGTAATCTTTGCGAATGTTACAAATCCAGTTGCCTATGAGATGGAATCAAGCCCATACAAATTAGGGTATATCCCCTTCCCTTCTGCGGATAAAGAAGCGTGGAAAAGGTTGCAGAGCGTGAATCCTATCCTTACACCATATAAAGCATGTTATGGCGCTGGTGTTTCAGACAAACATCCTGTCGAATGCAGCACCTGCCCTTATCCTGTTACGCTTGCGTATGATTTTCTGGATGACGACATGGCCTATTTTATTACAAAAGCTACGAATGAATCCTATGCTTTGATGGCCCAAAAATCAGAGATGATGAAAAGGTTCTGGGACCTTCAAACATGCTTATCGCTTTTTGAAAACACTAAAGGGTTTATATTCCACCCAGGATCTGTACGTTACTTTAAAGATATAGGTGTTTGGAAAACAGAGTGGGATAAATTACAGGAAAAGAGAATTCAAAGACAAAAGGCATTAAAAGATCTCTGGAATAAAACAGTGGCTGAAGCAAACAGTAAAGGCATTAAAGATAGCGACTTCCCACAGTTCTGGTTGGTAAAACGGGCTGAGGTTTTCAAGGAATTACCGGAATAAGGGGGTCCTAGATAATGAAGTCGCTGATACTCAAAGAACTCAGCCGCTATCCTATAGGAACCTGGGCGGATATTATTTACAGGAATGCTCTTCTCTACTCGAACAGGTTAGCCTTTGTATACGGTCCGCAAAGGGTCAGCTTTTCTCAATATAATGCCCGCGTGAATAGCCTTATCCATGCCCTTACATCTATGGGTCTCAAGAAGGGAGACGGGATCGGCGTCGTTTCATGGAACTGTCTGGAATTCACCGACGTTTTTGGTGCAGCAATGAAAGGGGGATTTATCATATCTCCCTTTAGTCCAAGGCTGCAGGCTGATGAGCTCGATTACATCATCAACTATTCGCAGGTGAAGGCACTCTTTGTGGGGCCTGAGCTGGTAGAAACGGTTAACACGATAAAACCCCGTCTCTCTGGGGTTACCCATTATATCTCCCTTGAAAGCAAGGCCCTGGACATGGATAGCCACCAGGAACTACTTGAAAGCTTTCCAGACAAAGAGCCGGACATTCAACTCAACGAGGATGATCCTTTCCTAATTTTGTACACCAGTGGTACAACAGGCGTCCCACGCGGCGCCGTGTATACCCATATACGGAGGCTGGAAGAAGCCAGGACAAAGGCCCTACAAATAGGTATTGAGCCAAGTAGAAAACACATCATGGTCCTTCCTCTTTTTCACATCGGCGGCAGTTCCTTTTTCTGGGCATTTTTTTTCGGTGGCGGAAGCAACGTGATTATGAAAAATCGTTCTTTTGACCCAGAAGCAACACTCAAGACCATCCAGGACGAGAAGGCAACAGATCTTGATATCGTCCCCACGCAGCTTGTTATCATGCTGACATTGCCGAGCGTCGATAAGTACGACCTTACAAGTTTGAAGCGAATCAAATATGGCGCCTCCCCTATGCCTGTTGAGCTGCTGCGGAAGGGCATGCAGCGGTTCGGCCCTATCTTTGAACAAGGCTACGGTCAGTCCGAATCAGGGCCTGATATCACCTTTATGTCAGGAGAGGCACACCTGGTCTTTGACAAATCCCCCGAGGAGCAGAAAACGCTCGCGTCCTGCGGGCAGCCATGCATCTGGGTACATGCACGGATCGTGGACGAGGAGAACAACGATGTGAAGCCCCATGAGGTGGGGGAGATCATCGCCCAGAGCAAATGCATCATGAGGGAATACTGGAAGAAGCCGGAATATACCCGGGAGGTGATTGTAGATGGATGGCTCCATACCGGGGACATGGGCTATTATGACGAGAGAGGCTTTATCTATATCGTAGACAGAAAGAAGGACATGATCATCACCGGCGGGGAGAATGTGTACCCGAGGGAGGTGGAGGAAGTCCTCTACCGCCATCCTGCAGTGCTTGAGGCTGCTGTAATCGGCGTTCCCGATGAGAAATGGGTGGAGCGGGTCCATGCGGTGATCGTACTCAAGGAGGGACAGACGGCTACGGGCGACGAGATCATCAACTTTTGCAAGGAGAACATTGCACGGTACAAGGCGCCCAGATCTGTGGACTTTGTCGCATCCCTCCCCAAGAACCCTCAGGGAAAGATCCTGAAACGGGAGATACGGGAAAGATACTGACATGGATGGAAGAGAAAGGCATAGGACCGTAGATCTGGATAAAACCAAAAATCATAAGGAGAAAAAAATGAGTATCAATATAAACAAATGGATAATAGTCGTAGCGGCTCTTTGTGGAATACTCCTTAGTATCAGCCATCTGTTCTCTCTTAATATATTTGGCATGTTAGAAATTGAAAATTCTTATGCCTATATCCTTATGGCCCTTTTTCTTTCGACAATATTTCTGGTTAAACCTTTAACGGAGACGAGAGAAAAAAAATGGAATGATCTGATATATTGGTTCGATCGCGTGTTATTTATTGTTACTATATTCATATGTTTGTTTTTTGCTGTGAAGGGCTTTGATTTCCTCATGGTAGGATTTAGCAGCCAATGGCCCATACATATTGTTGTAATGCGGACAATTCTCTGGCTTCTGATATTAGAGGGAACAAGGCGTACAGGCGGTTTGGTTTTTGCGCTCGTTGCAGCTTTCTTTGCCCTTTATCCTTTATTTGCGGAATATCTGCCTGGTCTCTTGAAGGGAGCCGGTTTTGGGTTTAATTATACCATCGCTTATCATACATTAAGTTCCGATAGCGCCCTCGGCATGCCCATGAAAGTGTTGGGGGACATTCTTGTCAGTTACCTCATTTTTGGTTCAATGCTTGGCATTACCGGGGCAAGCGATTTTTTCCTGCAACTTGCCATGAGTCTCCTGGGACACACGAGAGGGGGAGTGGCAAAGGTAGCGGTGATAGCAAGTGGCCTTTTTGGTTCTATCAACGGAAGTGCAGTTGCAAACGTAATGACAATCGGGACCATTACTATTCCGTTAATGAAAAGGCTTGGTTACCCCAGTCATTTTGCAGGCGCTGTAGAGGCATGCGCATCGAATGGCGGACAGCTTATGCCGCCGGTGATGGGTGCAGTAGCTTTTGTAATGGCTTCTTTTTTGGGTATTTCATATGGACAGGTGGCTATGGCTGCTGCAATACCAGCTGTATTATATTATTTCGGGCTCTTAGTCCAGGTGGATGGCAGGGCTGTTACATTAAAATTAGGGGGATTGTCTAAAGATGAAATCCCTTCCTTCATCAAAGTCCTCAAGGATGGATGGTATTACTTGTTGGCGGTTATAATGATAGTGGTATTTTTGTATTATGGAAAAGAAAGCCAAGGTCCTATTTATACGTCAGTCTTTTTACTCTTTATGGCATGTTTTAAGAAGAAGACAAGACTTACAATGCAAAAGATACAAGATTTTTTAACAAATTTTACTAAAACAATGGTTCAACTCATAGCAATTCTTGCTGCTGTTGGTATGATCATGGGGTCGCTCGGCATTACCGGCGTTGCCCATGCATTTCCCAGCGAAATCTTGAAGCTCGCAGGAGGAAGCTTGCCGTTATTATTGATATTTACGGCTTTGGCAAGTTTTATCTTGGGGATGGGGATGTCTGCTGCCATACCCATATATGTTTTTTGTGCCGTTATCATAGCGCCGAGCCTTACCGCAATGGGATTAAACACAATGGCAATACATATGTTCCTCCTCTATTGCGGCCTTCTTTCTTTTATTACACCGCCCGTGTGTGTCGCCGTCTATCCTGCGGCAGCCCTTGCAGAAGCGTCTATGATGAAAACAGGATGGACTGCATGCCGTCTTGGCGCAGTTTTGTTCATAATCCCTTTCTTTTTTGTTGTGGAGCCTGCGCTAGTAATGCAAGGACCGATATTGAAAGTTATTTATACATCTGGAATAGCCTTTTTCGGGGTTTGGTTATTGGCTTCAGCCTTGGAAGGATATTTAGTAATCGTTGGGAGCCTTAAGGGACATGAGAATGATAGCAAACTTGTACATTACTTTACTTTTATTATGAGGGTTGGGGTCTTTGCCTCAGGTTTATTGCTTATAGCTCCAGATATAGTTACAGATATTATCGGGTTTTTTATTGCGGCCTGCGTGTTGCCTTTACTATACAAGCTCAATAAGCGAGCAGGAGTGTTAAATAATAATTTTGGTGAAAAGGTAAAGGGAATGTAATGAGCCCGACACGATTCACGCAGGTATGATTGATGATTACGTAAAATAAAGAGATGGCACCCCAAAAAAGAGAATACGATAGAACTGGTTGCCCCTTCCACTGCTCCTGAGCTTATTCTTGGCGAGACAGGAACCGGGAAGGAACTTGTCGCCCGGGAAATCCATGCAAAGAGTCTGCGTTGTCGAGCTTCTCTTGTGGTGGTCAATGCAAGCACCCTCCAGGAGAACATCCTCGAAAGCGAATTTTTCGGCTACAAAAAGGGTGCGTTTACCGGCGCACAGTCAGATAAAATCGGATTGCTTGAGGCGGCCGACAAGGGAACATGTTTCATTGATGAAGTGGGAGATATGGGACCGATCATCCAGACCAAGATCTTGCGGGTGGTCGAGTCAGGGACCTTCATAAAATTGGGCGATACGCAAGAAACAAAGGTAGATGTCCGGTTCCTCTTTGCCACCAACAAAGATCTTGCCTCCTTGGTAGAATGTGGCAGTTTTCGTAAAGATCTTTTTTATCGCATCAATACATTTACATTGAACATCCCTCCACTCAGGGAAAGGGATAAAGACACTATACTCCTTGCACAATATTTTGTTAAAGCATTTTCTCGGGGGGAAAAGTGCCTGTCGGAAAAGACGCTGGCACTGCTTGCTGCATACGATCGGCCGGGCAATGTGAGAGAGCTTTCGAATGTCATTAAACGGTCGATATTGGTCAGTGGTGTTAACAACACCAGCGTTCCGGAAGATCTTCCGAAAAATATCATACATATGGTTTTGTTGGAACCAAACCGGAGAAAGTCCATATCTATGGAAGAGATTAGTTTAGCCAAGAGACAAGGCACACATGTGGCGAAGGTAATGGATTTTACGAAAGGTAACAAGAGCAATCGCAGCACGGCTGTTAGGGGTAAGTCGGACCAAGCTTTATCGCTAGCTTGCGCTTCAGGGTGTATGAAAGTCCGCCGAAATATTCGCCTCCAGGAATTCGTTAAAAGTTGACACTTTATTGCAAGTCCTTGACAAAATGAGCCCCTGCGCATATTATGAGGCAGAGGAGGATATCACATGCCGAAATTTATTATTGAGAGAGAAAAGCCCGGCGCAGGGAAAGCACCGAAAGAAGCGCATCAGGAAAGCGCCCGCAGGTCAAATGCAATTCTCAAAGAGCTTGGACCGGAGATCCAATGGGTGGAAAGCTACGTCACCGACGACAAAGTATATTGCATCTATATTGCGCCAAACGAAGAATTGATAAAGAAGCATGCGGAGAAGGCGGGCGTGCCCGCAAACAAGATATCTCAGATAAGGATGGTGGCCGACCCCTCGATTGCAGAGTGAAAGAGATTTAATGAACGGCCCAATCCTTTTCCCGGCGATCATTTGAAGCCGGTTTGAAAGAGACCGGGAGGGCAGATATGCAGACGGAAGAATCGGCAGGTGATAAAAAGAAGGCTAAATCACGGTGGCCGCAGATACTTGGCGCCGTTGCGGTATGCATTATTGTGTCAATATTGCTGGCAGCGTGGTGGGTAAAGTCCAACGTTTACGCGAGCCCCTTTACACCGACAAAGCTGACCGAACAGGAACAGCAGGTGCTGCAGGAAAAGCTCGACCGCCTGGGGAGGTACGTTCAGAAAGAGAGGTTCCCGGCTGCGAAGCCCGTGGAGACGACAAGAGAAGGACGCCTTGTCCCCGAGACGTACTCGGAGGACGCCTCAAAGCGCGAGATTCGCATTACCGAGAGAGAGCTGAACGGGCTCATCGCGAAGGACGAGGAAACGGCCCGGCGGGTCGCCATAAAACTCTCCGACGATATGGTCAGCGTTAAGCTGTTAATCCCCGTGGATGAGGATTTCCCCATCCTGGGAGGCAAGACCATCCGGCTCCTGTGCGGCATAGTTTTAAGCTATAAGGACGGGAAGCCGGTTGTGGCGCTCCGTGGCGTCAGCGTGGGCGGGGTGCCTATCCCGAATGCATGGCTGGGCGACATCAAGAACATTGACCTCGTGCAGGAATTCGGCAGCAAGGGCGGCTTCTGGGACATCTTCTCGCGGGGCGTGGAAGATATCAAGGTCTCCGATGGTTCCTTCTATATAAAGCTTAAGGAGTGATGCTTCCGGCCAGCAGCAGCGGCCCCAAGGCTCATGACCGCATCCCTGCTTCTTTTGTTAAAAAAACGCTTGAATGCAGCAGCTTTTAACGGCCCCGCTAACGGCTGAACTCCCAGTTCAGATTGTCAATAGCGTCAACAACCATTCCGGTCCCTGTCGCGATGAGCAGGATGTCCTGCGCCACACGCACAAAACGGTGCCGCGACGGGGGAGGCCCGAGCTGCCCAAGGATGTTTGGCGGAAGGTTGTAGAAGACAACGTCGCGCGGCAGCGGCTGGCCTATCCTCCATTTTTTTGCCTGGCCGGGAGGCATACAGCCGTTCTGCTTTTTTGCAAGGCCCGGCGGGCAATGGCCTTTTCTTCCGTACTGTTTCGCATAGTAGTCATTGATGTAAGCCCGTTGCTGTTCGGTGAAATAGCGCTTCCCCTCATGCCGTTCACGCGCTGCCTGCGGTTTTTGTTTCTCCCCTTTCCCACCGCCGGCCCAGGGTGGTTTCTCCGCCAGTACAGGGCCTGCCGCAAGGATCCCGATCAACATGAAAACAAGCGCCAGGTGCATTCTGAAAGAAAACAATTTCATGAGCTTCTCCTTTCTATCATTATAGCATCCTTCTTCCCTATCTGCTGCGCCAGGGGCGGACAGGGTGGAAATATCCTCTTCCCCTGTAGTGGTGGTGACTATAGTATCGAGGGCCATAATAGCCGCGATGCAATGGCTTATAGTAGCTGAATCCGTGGTACACATACAGGGGCGAAGCATAGTAAATAGACGGGTAATAGGGACCGTACGCATCATAGGGAGCAGCAGGAACAACTGCGCATCCTGCCAACAATGTTAATCCAAGCATGACCATTGCCGCTTTCATGAGCGCCTCCTTTTCTTTCAAGGGTGCAACGTGGTGATCATTACAGATCATCCAGCAATATTCATGCCATGACAGGTATTGATAATAACATGAAATTATTGAAAAAATATATTCCACCCCCGGCACTGCTGACATTTTTGTCGTTTTTCGGGACAATATCCGACAAAGATGTCGACCTGCGACGCAAGTTGAAATAACTTTATAAAAATCTCATATAGTCTCAATAAATCTCATATAAAACCATAAAGTATATATGAGACAAATATAATTAATATGAGATAACATGAGAATTTACTTGACAAAATGATGCTTACATATATAATTGATTTTAGTGCATGGACAAACTTTATACTATCAAGGAGACGCTTGGGATATTGAAGATCTCAAAGGCCAACCTTTACAGGTTGATCGCCAGAGGAGATATCACACCGGTAAAGCTTGTCGGGAGGACGCTCTTCACGGAGTCAGAACTGGACCGCTTCATAGAAAAACTGAAGAAAGGATCGGGCTTGTGAAAAATAAATTCAATTTCGGCACTGAAAGGTATATACTATTAAAAGAAAAGGATAAAAGATATGCCTGTTAACAGCCACACAGGGACCACTCATGGAAGCCTCCGGGTTTCGGTCGAGGAGGAATACAGAGGTATAAAGGGTCTGGATTTTTTCGCCGACCACACTGCGATACAGAATGAGATCAACCTTGTTCCTCGACAATATTCTACTTCAGTAGATGAGTTGTACCTGAGAACAGTGTTCACATCCATCACCTGTCCCAAGTGCAATCAGCCGGTGAGGCGGAGCTACCGGAGGCACCCAAGAGAATGGCTACTCAAGTTCGCCGGGCGAAAGGTGCTCTATTGTACTCATTGCGACTGGCATGAGATCGTGAAGGTGAACAGGTGGGAGTGGGAGGTGGTCGCCACGGCGCTTGCCGTATTTCTTATCGTTTCTGTCGCATCCATTCACTGGATCCTGCGATAGGCAACATTTCTCAGTAAATTTCAATTCAAAAAACGGCCTGATATGGTATGATATTGCGTTTCATGTAAAACGGAAACCTTTACAGGGCTTGCGAGAGGAAGCGACGAAGAGATGGAATTCTTGAAGGCAATATCTGCGGCAGAGGCGTTGGCAATTATCAGTTCGTTCAGGGTGGAGCCCGCCACCGAGACGGTCGCCCTGGACGATGCCCTGCACCGGATCCTTGCTGAGGATATCTTGTCAGCGGAGGACATACCGCCTTTTCCCAGGTCGCTTGTCGATGGATATGCGCTGAAGGTAAAGGACATACAGGGGGCAAAAGAGACTACCCCTTTGTTCCTCTACGTGCAGGGAGAAATAAGGATTGGCGAAGCGTCGCGCATTGAACTTCACGATGGAAAATGCGTCTATCTTACCACAGGGGCAATGGTGCCGGAAGGGGCCGACGGAGTGGTGATGCAGGAATTTGTAAGGGCCGCAGGGGATGCAGTCGAAGTGACAAAAACGCTCCACAAAGGAGAGAACATCTGTTTTCAGGGTGAAGACATAGTAAAAGGAGCGGTTGTTCTGCAAAAGGGAAGAAGCCTTTCTCCATTCGACATCGGCGTTCTCTCCGTAATCGGCAGACCGGCCGTCCCTGTTTATAAACGTCCCGCTGCCGGCGTTATATCGACGGGCGATGAGATCGTATCTGTTGAGGAGGCGCCGCCGTTTGGAAAGATAAGGGACATAAACGGGCATACCATAACAAATCTTTTAAAAGGCAACGGTGCGGACTGCAGGTTTCTGGGGATAGGAAAGGACACCGTTGACAGCATTGCCGGTAAACTCGAGCTGGCGCGGGAATGCGACCTGATAATCCTTTCCGGGGGCAGCTCCAAAGGGCAGAGGGATTATATGGCAGATGCGATCACGCGGCTCGGGGGCGAGATACTCTTTCACGGGATCAACATAAAGCCCGGGAAGCCGACGATCTTCGGAAAGCTCTGGGGGAAGCCGGTCTTCGGACTTCCGGGTCACCCCAATTCCTGCGCGATGGTGATGATGCGCTTTGTGCTTCCCCTGGTGCGAAGGCTGAAGGGTGAAGAAGGATACAGAGAAAAGAAGATGGCGGGGATACTGGGCACCAACGTCCCTTCAACAAGCGGCGTTGAAGAATACGTGAAGGTTGCGGTCAGGGAGGTTGACGGTGAATGTGACGTGACGCCCATATTTGCGAAGTCGTCTGTTATATCCTCCTTTGTCGGCGCCGCAGGGTATATCATTGTCCCTGAGGGCAAAGACGGGTACGAGAAGGACGAGAAGGTTGAGGTATATCTGTTTCCACAGTGAAACGTAAAACGCACATTTTTATATTTCACGACGAGAAAAAGGCATGAAACGTTACTTAGAGACGATCAAGAGTGAAGAGGCAGTCCAAAGGATATTGGAGCACATCAGGCCTATTGAGGACGAGGAGCTGATCCCCACGTATGAGGGAAAGGGCAGGATAACGACGAGGCCGGTGGCTGCAAAGTATTCCAACCCGCCTTTTGTGTGTTCCGCGATGGACGGCTACGCGACGATGTTCGAGAAGACCCTTGAGGCTGACGTGGCGCACCCCGTAACGCTGAAGAGGGGAGAAGATGCTGTGCGGGTGAATACCGGCGATGCGATGCCTGAAGGCATGAACGCCGTTGCGATCAGGGAAGACGTGGAGGAGCCAGAGGAGCCAGAGTGCTCTATTGTGATTAGAAAGCCGTTGTACCTGTGGCAGAATATACGGATGATCGGCGAGGATATCATAGAGGGCGATATGCTGGTGCCTACAAACCATGTGATGGGGATCTTCGATGTAAGCATGCTGATCTCTGCAGGCGTAACCCATGTCCACGCGAGGAGAATACCGAAGATCTTGATCATTCCCACGGGCAAGGAGCTGATCGATATCTATAAAAGATCTCAGAGCACAAGAAACCAGGAGAGGGGACTGATCGATTTTAATTCCCATCTCCTTGCCGAAATGGCTGCAGATGCCGGATTCCTGGCAACACGGCATGGGATCATTGCCGACAGGAAGGAGCTCCGGGACGTTGTCGATAAGGCCATCGATGAGTACGACGTGTTGCTGATCAACGCGGGCTCAAGCGCAGGCGATGAAGATTATACGGAGGGCATTATCAGCGAGCTTGGCGCCCTCGTATTCCACGGCGTATCGATGATGCCGGGAAGGCCCGCGATCTTTGGTATTGTCCGCGATAAACCTGTATTCGGAATTCCTGGTTATCCTGTGTCGGCGGCGATTAGCTTCCAGACCTTTCTCGAACCGGTCTATGAAAGGCTGACATCAGTGAGGATCAGGAGGCGCACAGTACCGTGCTTCACCCCTTATAAGGTGCCGTCAAGGGTCGGTATGGAAGAGATCGTGAGGGTCAATCTCCAGCGGCATCGAGGCAGGTACTATGCATTCCCCCTGCCGAGGGGGGCAAGCATCTTTTCCTCTATGGCGCGCGCCGACGGCCTAATGTGGATACCGGAGAACATCGAAGGGTACGACGAGGATGAGGAGGTACAATGTCAACTGCTGAAGGATGAAGGAGACATCGAAAACAGGATTCATATCGTCGGCAGCCACGACCTCTCGCTCGACGTCATGAGAGATCTCTTAAAGACAGCACATCCGGAAGCAGATCTTCTGTCGACCCACACAGGGAGCTTAAGCGGCATCCTCGCGGTAAAGAAGGGCGTGGCGGATCTTTGCACCACGCACATCCTTGACGATCGGGAAAATGTCTATAATATACCGGTTATCAAGAAATACCTCTCCGATAGGAACGTAGCCCTGGTGCATATAGCGAAGAGACAGCAGGGGCTTGTCGTCCGGAAGGGCAATCCGAAGAAGATACAAGGGGTAGAGGACCTGGGAAGGGAAGATATCAAATTCATCAACAGGCAGTTCGGCTCCGGGACGAGGATACTCATTGATCTTTTATTAAAAGAAAAAGGCATCGGCAGGGAGTCGATACGCGGCTATGAGAGAGAAGAGTCTTCCCATACCGCTGTCGGAATCGCGGTGAGGGAAGCGGTAGCGGATGCAGGCGCGGCTATCTATGCCGTCGCAAAGATCTTCTCCCTTGACTTCATCCCCCTGGCAGAAGAAGAGTACGACCTTATCGTGACCGACGAGCTTGCAAAAGACCGGCGTTTTGCCAGGCTCATGGCCATTATCCGGTCTGATCTGTTCAAAAAGAGGCTGGGAGAGATCGGCGGATACAACACTGAGCTTACAGGAACGGTAAAATATGGTAAACTATAGCAACAAGCTGCCAGCAATCAGCCTTCAGCCGTCAGCACAAACAATTATGCCGATGGTGAACCAGATACTTGATGCCGGATGCTCGCAAAATGCATTTCAGGGAACGAGGTGCAAGGAAGAAAAAAAGCTGATAGCTGTTTGCTGATAGCTAATTGCTGAATAAAGGATTTTGAAATGTTGATTGATCAATATAACCGCGTTATTGATTACGTCAGGATCTCCGTCACCGACAGGTGCAACCTGCGCTGCAAGTATTGCGTGGACGGAGATTTTCCGTTCACCTCCCACGACGAAGTGCTCCGGTACGAAGAGATCATACGGTTTGTAAGGATATGTTCTGAACTGGGCGTTACAAAGGTGCGCCTTACCGGCGGGGAACCCCTTACGCGGAAGGGGATATCGTTCCTCTTGCAAGAGATCTCCTCCATGAAAGGGATCAGCGATGTGAGCCTCACGACGAACGGGATATTGCTCGGCAGGAAGATACTTGAGCTGAAGGAAGCAGGGTTGAAAAGGGTAAATATCAGTCTTGATTCACTGAAGCGTGAACGGTTTGCAGAGATCACCCGTGTCGACGCCTACGACGAGGTACTCATGAGCATTGAAAAGGCGATCTATGCAGGGATTCGCCCTATCAAGATCAACACCGTCGTTATCAGAGGCTTCAATGACGACGAGATCCTCGATTTCGCGAGGCTCGCGCAGAAATGGGGGCTTGAAGTGCGCTTCATAGAGTTCATGCCCTTCGGAGAATCATCGCTGTGGGACAACTCGAAGATCGTGCCGTCTAAGGAGATCGAAGATCGGATAAATGCCGTATACCCCCTCATGCCGTTATTGAACACCACGAGAGGGCCGGCAAAGGTATACGGGATCAAAGGCAGCGAAGGCAGAATAGGCCTAATCAGCCCCGTCTCATCTCATATCTGTTCCGAGTGCAACAGGATACGCCTCACGTCAACAGGCATGATCCGCCCCTGTCTTTTCTCCGACACGGAATATGACGTGAAGAGCCTCATGCGAAGGGATGCGAGTGATGAAGAGATAAGGGGGTTTGTGAAAGACGTCGTGAAGGTCAAGCCCGCGAACAAGCATGAGATGGGACAGATCAGGAAGTGCCAGCGGAACCTGAGAAACATTGGAGGATAAATGAAGCTCAGCCATATCGACGGCAAAGGCAAACCGCAGATGGTAGATGTTACGAAAAAGAAAAAGACGGAACGGAAGGCAGCCGGTTTCGGCAGGGTAACGATGTCTGCGGCAACATACGATTTCATTAAAAGCGGATACGGCCCGAAGGGCGATATATTTACCGTGGCCAAGATAGCGGGGATCATGGGCGCCAAGAGGACCCATGAGATCGTACCTCTCTGCCACCCTCTTGCGCTTACTCATGTTGATATTCAATACACATTCCATGACAAAGAGCACGCGATCGATATCATATCGACGGTAAAGACAAAGGGAGAAACCGGCGTGGAGATGGAGGCGATCAACTGCGTCATGACGGCTGCCCTTACGATCTATGATATGTGCAAGGCGGTCGACAAGGGCATTGAGCTCGGTCCGTTCTATCTTCTTGAAAAGAGCGGCGGCAAGAGCGGAATGTATACAAGAAGATCGAGTGAAAAGTGAAACGTGAGGAGTGACAGGTGCATGAAGGAGTTTTATTATGGCTGGTAAAGTAGTATCGGTGAACATCAGCAATGATAAAGGCGAGAAGAAGCATAACATAGGGAAGTGTAGGCTTATTCTGGACAAAGGCCTGAAAAACGATGCCCACGCGGGCTTCATGCACAGGCAGGTGAGCCTTCTCTCAACGGACAGCATCGCAAAGATCAAGGCAAAAGGGATCGACGTGGGCTATGGGGATTTTGCCGAGAACCTCACCACAGAGGGCATCGAGCTCTATACGCTGCCCGTGGGGACGAAGCTGAAAGTGGGTAGAGGCGTTGTGCTCCGCGTGTCGCAGATAGGGAAGGAATGTCATGCAAGGTGCGCGATCTTCCGGCAGGTCGGCGATTGCGTGATGCCGAGAGAAGGGATCTTTGCCGAAGTATTGACAGAAGGCGAAGTGAAGATCGGGGACGAGATAGAAGTGATGCGATGAAATATAAGGTTGCGATCGTAACGGTAAGCGATAAGGGCTCACGGGGAGAGCGTGAGGATGCAAGCGGTCCTGCGCTGGAGAAGTTCCTGGGAAACGAGTACGATGTAGGCGAGATCCTTATTGTGCCTGACGAGGTCCCGGTGATAGCAGATACCATTAAAAGGCTTATTGATGATAAAAAGTTTGATCTTGTCGTCACCACAGGCGGCACAGGGGTAACGAAGCGGGATGTCACCCCCGAGGCTACGCGGTCGGTGATCGACAGGGATCTGCCCGGTTTCGCTGAGGCGATCCGGATGGAGAGCTACAAGATAACCCCCCATGGCATCATCTCGAGAGGCATATGCGGCATACGGGGCGAGAGCATGATCATTAACCTGCCAGGAAGCCCGAAAGGCGCTGTCGAATGCCTTGGCTTCGTTATTGCCGCCATTCCCCACGCCCTCGCGAAGATCAAAGGCGACCCCGCCGACTGCGCATAACAAAATCCGTTCAACGTTAAAAAAGACAGAATGAGGCCACTCCGTCGCTTACGCTCCCTGCGGGACGGCAACCATATCCCCTCTCCCCTAGCAGGAGTTCCCTATAGTCCCCTCTCCCCTTCGCGGGAGAAGGCCATAGCAACACCGTCCCCTCTCCCCTTCGCGGGAGAAGGCCATAGCAACACCGTCCCCTCTCCCCTAGCGGGAGAGGGTCAGGGTGAGGGGGTACAACATAGCTCATATCTGACAGGAAGCGCCGCTCAACGTTCTATGTTCAACGTTACAAAAAGACAGAATAGGATCGCCGCGTCGCTTACGCTCTCCTCGATGACAAGAAATGCATGGAATTACAATTAAAAATATATTTGTTTCCATTAAGCAATAATATTAACTAAAAATAACCATATATCTTGAATCTCGACCATTGCTATGATAAGGTTAAGAAAATTTTTGGGAGGCAGACATGAAGCGCATGCAGCATCGCAAAAGAGATCAAAAGGTTTTTTGTATGCTTGCCTATATTTTTATAATTATGGCAGTTGCAGGTTTTTATACCCATGGGTCCTGTCAGGAATACAAACAGATCGTTATTGCCACAGGAAGCCCCTTTGAGTTGGGTCTTGTCGACGAGCTTGCAAAGGCCTTCCAGCAAAAACACGGCGGCGTTGTCCGTTGTATCAAGACGCCGACAGGACCCGGTCTTGATCTTGGAAGACACGGACTTACCCATATCACGATGGGGCATGAGAGGGAAGCTACCGCCCGTTTCGTCAGAGAGGGGTACGCAGCGAAAAGGACGGACCTCATGCATAACTTCACCATTGTTGTCGGGCCACCCGACGACCCGGCGAAGATCGCCGGCCTGACGGACATCAAGGAGGTCCAGAAAAGGATATATCAGACAAAAGCTCCGTATCTTTCGAGAGGGGATGGAGGAGGAATGCACATACTGGAGATCAAGACATGGAAGGACCTGAGCCTCGAGCCTAAAGGCGAATCGTGGTATCAGGTGAGCGGGAAGTTTATGCTGGCCTCGCTTTTGGATGCCGATAAAAACGGGCAATACCATATGCTTGACTCTTCAACGTGGGCACTTCACAAGGCGAAGACAAAAAACCTCAAGCTTCTCGTGAAAGGGCCTGCCAACGAATACGAGATGTGTCTCGTGAGCGTCGCGAAACATCCGCACCTGCAGTATAACCAGACCCTCGCGGAGAAGTTTTATGATTTTTTGGTTGACAACGAAGGGCAGAAGATCATCGCCGATTTCGGGGTAAAGAAATATGGAGAGCCTATTTATTACCCTACGGTTATTAAGAACCCAAAATAGGTAAAGAATAAAAAAACAAGCAAGGAGGAATAAGATGAAAAAGATAATAGTCCTTATGTGTATCACGGTACTCTTGCTGTCTGCAGCCCCGGCATTTGCAGAGCCGCAGGGGAAACTTGTCATGTTCCACGCAGGCAGCCTCTCTGTTCCTTTTGAGACAATGGAAAAGGCCTTTGAAGCTAAGTATCCGAAAGTGGATTTGCAGAGAGAGGCAGCGGGAAGCCAGGCCTGCGCGAGGAAGATCACTGACCTGAAAAAACCCTGCGACATAATGGCTTCTGCAGATTACAAGGTGATCGACAAGCTGCTTATTCCCAACAACGCAGACTGGAATATCCGTTTTGCCACAAATCAGCTCGTCCTTTGCTACACGGACAAAAGCAAATTTGCAGGGGAAGTGAACGCGAAGAACTGGTACGAGATCTTACAGAAGAAGGGCGTGGTCTGGGGTCATTCCGATCCGAACCTTGACCCCTGTGGGTACCGTTCCCTCATGGTCTTGCAGCTTGCAGAGAAATATTATAAGATCTCCGGCCTCTACGACAAGATGATCGCAAACCGTCCCAAGGAGAATGTCCGGCCCAAATCGGTAGAGCTGGTCTCCCTTTTACAGACAGGCAATATGGACTATGCCTGGGAATACCTTTCTGTGGCCGTTCAGCACGGACTGAAATATATCATCCTTCCCGACGAGATTAACCTCGGAAATTACAAATACGATGATTTTTATCAGCAGGCGGTTGTGAAGGTAACAGGTCAAAAACCGGGAACGTTCATGGACATGAAGGGAGATTCGGTAACCTACGGGATCACAGTGCTCAAGGATGCCCCGAACAAAGAGGCGGCCATTGCCTTTCTAAAGTATATGCTTGACCCTCAGGGAGGCCTCAAGATATTGAAAGACCAGGGGCAGCCGCCCTTTATTCCCTGCCGGGTTCCGACAGATAAGATGAAGTCGTCCATCCCAACAGAATTGCAGGGTTTGGTGGAAGTGAAGAATTAACAGCAAAGAGATGACGAGGCGGGAGCCGTTTTTCTGGATCATGGTATGGTGCGGCCTTGTGGTCATGGCCTTTATCGTGATCCCTCTGGTTGAGTTGATGACGGCTCCTTCCCTTTCAGGACTTAAGGAAACCCTCAATGACAATGAGGTGATGCGGTCGATCTGGCTGAGCATCTACACCGCAGGATGGGCCGCGTTGGCCTCTTTTATCCTCGGGACACCCCTTGCCTATCTGCTTGCACGGAAGGACTTTAGGGGTAAGCGGCTGGTCGAAGGGATCATCGATCTCCCCATAGTTATACCGCATCCTGTAGTGGGAATAGCGATCCTCGGCGTGGTAGGAAAGAACCACTGGATCGGGAGAGAACTTGCAGAACTCGGGATCAGGGTCATGGGGAGCGTAACGGGGATCATCGTCGTGCTTATCTTTGTCGGTTTGCCTTTTTACCTTCATGCCGCAAAAGAGGGGTTTGAAAACATCTCCCCCAGGCTGGAAGGGGTATCAAGGAGCTTGGGGGCATCGATGCCGGGCACCTTCTTCCGTATTACCTTTCCCCTGGCATGGCGCAGCATGCTCGTCGGCATCATCATGTGCGCCGCCCGCGCCATCAGCGAATTCGGGGCAGTGGTGGTCGTCGCCTATCATCCGATGATAGCCCCCGTACTTATCTATGAACGGTTTGAAGGGTACGGCCTGAAGTATTCCCAGCCAGTCGCTGTGTGGCTGGTCCTGGTCTGCCTCATCCTTTTCTTTGTTCTGCGTTTTTTGACCCTTCCGAAAAAGAAGAAGACATGATCAGAATAGAGAACCTCGAGACCCGCCTGAGCGGATTCAACCTTCATTCGATCAATCTTTCGATAGAGGCGGGTGAATTCTTTATCCTGATGGGCCCTACCGGCGCCGGCAAGACCGTTCTTCTTGAAGCCATAGCCGGTCTGGTACCGGTAAGAAGCGGCAGGATCCTTATAGGAGGAAAGGATGTCACACGGCTGCCGCCTGAGAAGCGGGGGATCGGGATCGTCTATCAGGACTATGTCCTGTTTCCGCATATGACAGTTATGGAGAATATCAGATACGGCCTTCATTTTCACAGGCTCGGCGCGGAGGAGACGGAGAAGAGGCTCAAGGGCCTGATCGGAGAGCTGGAGCTTATGCACCTTGTAGACCGAATCCCGCTGAATTTGAGCGGAGGGGAGTTGCAGCGGGTGGCGCTGGCAAGGGCGCTAATGGTAAAGCCCGCCGTGCTGCTACTCGATGAGCCACTGTCTGCTTTGGATCCGAACTTCCGTGAGGATATCCGTCATGGGCTGGAAAGGATCCATCGATCTACCAACACTACCTTCTTAATGGTGACCCATGACTTCGCGGAAGCCCTTTCGCTTGGCAGCAGGGGGGCCGTGATGAACAACGGCAGGATTGAACAGGCAGGCAGGATGGAGGATATCTTCCAGAGGCCCGGCACCCCGTTCGTTGCCGATTTTGTAGGAATGAAGAATATATTTGAAGCGCAGTTCAGCGGCTCAAGGGCGGTCATCGGAGGTATGCTTGAGATAGATATGGGCCGCCAGGCGCAGGGTGATCATGGCCTCATTGCCATCAGGCCTGACGATATCACCATTGCAAGGGAGAAGATCCTTTCAAACAACAAACACCTTTTCAAAGGCACTGTTGCCGCCATCATTGACCAGGGGTTCTATTATGAGGCCCATGTTCAAGTGGGAAAGATTACGTTCAAAGCGCTTGTTTCGAAAAGATCTCTCTTCGAATTGAGACTCTTCGATGGGGCTGAGGTCTTCCTCTCCTTTGAAGCAAACTCGATCCATGCCCTTTAGCGGGGAATAGGGATCAGTCTACTGCAATTATCACATTTGATGCTTTGATCACCGCATACACATCTTTTCCTTTTTTTAGTTTCAACCCGGTAGCTGATGTCTTTGTGATGATCGAAACAACCTCTGCCCCGCCGGCGATCTCAATTACAACCTCTGTATTGACGGCACCGGGGGTAACACGTTTGACCTTTCCCTTTAATACGTTGCGCGCGCTTAATTTCATATCTTTCACCTCCTTATGTCATAGATACAATATTAGCCGCAAAATATGTTGTTGTCAATCCAAACGGTCAGGCAAGCAAAAAGCTGACCCCCATTTCATGATCGGCCCATAACTGATAGTAAAATCCGTTCAACGTTCTATGTTCAACGTTGAGGTCCCCTCTCCCCTTTGTGCGGGAGAGGGTCAGGGTGAGGGGGCGACGTGAGCCCCTTAATATAGAAACATCGGTTTGCCAAGGGTCTCGCGCACCTTGGGGCGATAGTTCTTTTCATCGTACAGCGCGGAAACGTCAACCCGCTTCTTGGCAGTGATGACCATGTCCAGCGGCACTGTAGTGTAGACGGCCTGCTGGAGAGCCACCATACGGCCCGTGTTCCCCATGGCGATCTGATCTAGCGCGAGACTTCCGTAAGAGACTGCGACCATGCGGTCGAGGGAGTCCGGGGTGCCTGATCGCATGATATATGCAAGCTGCTGGTAGATGATGTTGATGCCTGTCCTTCGTTTGATGTCTTGTGCGACAAGGAACCCGACCCCGCCGAGCTTTTTGTGTCCGTAAGCGTCCTGCTCTCCGGTCTCCAATGCGGTCCCCCCGATAGGGTGGGCGCCCTCTGAGATGGTCATGATCGCATAATTGGAAGGATTCTTGGAACGGTCCTCCACAAGGAAGGCGACAAGCTTGTCCATGTTAAAGGGTACTTCGGAGATAAGCGCCCGATCAACATCGGCAAGATAGGCGGCGAAAAGCGAGGTCTCTCCGGAATTTCTCCCGAAGAGCTCCACCACGCAGATCCTTTCGTGCGACCCGGCCGTTGTTCGCAGCGCGTTGATGGCATCTACAGAACGCGTAACGGCCGTGGAAAAACCGATGCAGAAATCGGTGCCGAAGACGTCATTGTCCATTGTTTTAGGGATGGCAATGATCTGAACATCCTCTTTCTGGAGGCGGCAGGCATAGCTTAACGTATCGTCGCCGCCGATGGGAATGATCGACTCTATGGATAAAGATTTGAGCACCCGCATGACATGGGGCGTGCAGTCAAAGGTGCCGTCCGGATTCGGCAACCGGTCATCCTTTGATACAAAATCGGGTATCTCATCAGGCTTCATGCTCCCGGGGTTGGTGCGAGACGTATGGAGTATTGTTCCTCCTGAACGGTCGATGGTCCGAACATTATCCACAGTCAAAGGCATGATAAGTTTTTCCGCTGTGCACGGATCATCGGGATTAATATCCAGAAGGCCCAACCAGCCTCTCCTGATCCCTACCACGTCTATATGGAGTGCATGGGCGCGCGTCACCACCGCCTTGATGGCAACGTTCAGGCCGGGAACATCACCTCCGCCTGTAAGTATCGCAACCCGTTTTCTTTTTGTCATATAAAACCCCCTTTCAACTCATTATAGATATAGACGCATGCTTCGATATTGTCAAGCATCCAGCGACCGGTTGCAGGGAAAACCGAAGCGGCATTCACATGATTATTCATTCCGGCAGCCTTGCTGCCCGTTCATAGAGGGGAAACCGTGACCTTTAGCGTTTCACGAGTCATTTCCGTCACCTTATACCTCTCATCGATCCTGTGCCCGATGATCCAGATTATATCGTTGCCGGAGATGAGAAGAGGGATGAGCCTCCTCTCTTCCCGGGGCACCTTGCGTGAGATAAAAAAATCTTTCAGCTTGACGTGATTTTTCATGCCGAGCGGGAAGAAGCGGTCGCCCGGGCGAAACGTTCTGACAGAGAGGTCACCTGTCTTCTGCCTGTCGAAAAAGGCAACGTTGTGATTTTCCAGCGTCATGGCCGATGGTCTTTTTTGTGTACTGACGGTGAGGGCGATATTGAAAGATTTCAGGATGTTCTTGCCGGTCGTCAGGGGGATCTGATCTGTTACGGGAGGCAGGAGAGATTTTTTCGTAAAGATAAGGGATTTGTAAACCTTTTTTGCTTTCAGTCCATAGGGAAGAATAACGGTCAGGTTCGGCTTCTTTGCCTTTATGATCCTTTCTATAGAAAATATATGCTGCCTTAAGGGGATGAATCGCGGTTCAATGGAGGCAAGCGTATCGGATAATACCCTGAATCGTGTCTCTTCATCAGTATTTGCAAGCGCCGCTGCATCGAAGACGCTTTCTTCGCCGAGGCCCTCTTTTTCCTTAAGGAGGAACGCCTTTGACCGGTCGTCGAAGAGGAGGTTTATTGCAGTTATATCCTGGAGGAGAGAAAATATCTTTTCTTTCACAGCAGGGTTCAGCTCCTCCATGACCGGGATGATCTTCTTGCGGAGGAAATTTCTCTCGTAAATGACCTTTTCGTTCGAGGAATCGTCGACAAAAGATACCCCGTTCTGCCGCGCATATTCCTCGATCTCCGACTTGTAGGTAAAAAGGAATGGCCTTATGATCAACCCTCTCCTGACAGGGATGGAAGAGAGCCCCCGAATCCCTGTCCCCTTGATAATCCTCAGGAGAAAGGTCTCCACCTGGTCGTCGAGGGTGTGCGCGATAGCTATCTTATTGTAGTTGTGTCCTTTTGCGGTGTCATTGAAGAAGGCGTAGCGCAATTCCCTTCCTGCATGCTGCAGTGAGATACCTGAGGCGGATGCAAATTCTTTCACATTGACCTTTTTGGTGTACAGGGGCAGAGAAAACCTGCGGGCAAGGTCCTTTACAAAATCCTCATCCCTTTGGGACTCACTGCCTCGCAATCTGTGGTTTACATGGGCCAGGCCCAGCGAGAAGGTGATCTGCCCTGAGATATTGAGCAGCACATGGAGCAGGGCGGTTGAATCTATCCCTCCTGACGCCCCGAGTAGCACATTGTCGCCTTCCCGGATGAGACCTTCCTTCTCAATTATCTTTTTGATCTTTTTGACAAGGCTGTTGTTGCGGGTTCTGCGTTGCGAGGCGCGCGTCATAGAACCTCGTGGAAAACACTTAACCCGCAACCCGTAGAGTTCATTTTACGAGCAGTTCGAGCAGTTCGAGGAGCCGCAGCCTGCGCAGGAGGAGCCTGTGCCTGATGAAGACGGCTTAAATTTGTAACCGACTGAAAATCCGAATGACGACATCTTTCTGACAGGATCTTTTGCTCCACAGGCAGGACATTCAGGCTTATCGTCTCGAAAGACGATCATCTCAAAATCTTTACCGCATTTGCCGCATGTATATTCGTATATAGGCATGTGCTATCCCCTCCTTGAGCTTCCTTTCTTTTTTATCTCTCCCTTGATGTCGGCCGACAGTCTCTCCAAGGCCTCTCTGTAGCGTCTTTTTATCGCGTCTTCTATATCCATGGACAGGGCGTTCTCGGTAAACATCATGGCCCTTGTATACATGTTGTTAAAGTAAAAATTGAACGCCGATGAGTACTTGTATAAAAATAATGCCTCCCTGTTCTTGCTGTCAAGCCTTGCAATCTTTTGAAACAGTTTCCGTGCGACATCATAGTACTCGCTTTCGAGGTAGCTGCGGGCCGCATTGAGGTACAGGAGAGGCTTTCCGTCCGTATAGAGCATGTTGAGGAGATCTCTGAAGCCTTTTTTGCCGTATATTTTGATAAGCGATCTTTCGTTCTCGAAGATGAAGCGCGGAAGCAAATAATTGCTGCGGTAGGAGATGATAAGCTCCTTGAGCTGCCCGACGAGCTCATTGAGAAGCACCCTGGTTTCCTTGAGGCCTTCCTTGAGCCTTATTTCAGCCTTTTTGGTCAAAAGGCTTATATCATGGACGATCTTTCTCTCGGTGTCGGTGAGGTCGCCGACGGCGATATCGCGATGCGGTTTATAATATTCAAGCTGGTAAAGGTTTTCCCTCATCTTCATCGCTTCATGGAAGATATAACCGACAGTGATATCATATAATTTTTCTTTATCGGCAGCGTCGTCTGAGTTTCGAAAGAGCTCGTGGCACATCTCCTTGAGCCGGTACAAACAGCTTCTTCCCCTGTCGTCGACAAAGTCCTCAATACTTGCAAAGCCGAGCTTCCCGGCCTTAAAGAGGGCTCTGCATTCCATGCATTTCTCGTACACGCAGATCGATTCCTTCACAAGGTCAATCTGTTTTTTCTCCAGATTCGTCGGTTTCATTTGTTGTACCGTTTTCCTTCAACATTGCCCTCAGCTCTTCCCCGTCAATAGACTCTTTGTCGAGCAGCGTCCGGGCTACCCTTTCCAAGGCCTCCCTTTTTTCGGTAAGGAGGGTCTTCACCCTGGTGTAAGATTCTTCGACGATTCTCCTTACTTCCCCGTCTATCTCCTTTGCTGTTGCTTCGCTGTAGTCCTTCCCCCCTCCAAAGGACGGGTTGATATCCAGAAAAAGGGGCCTTCGTTCTTTTTCGAAGGTCATATGCCCCAGCTTTTCGCTCATCCCGTATTCTTTTACCATCGATTTCGCGATGTCTGTCGCACGTGCGAGATCGTTTTGGGCGCCCGTTGAGATCTCCTCAAAGACTATCTCTTCCGCCACTCTGCCTCCGAGGAGCACGCAAAGGCGATCGAGAAGCTCCTGCCGGGTCATAAGGTATCTGTCTTCCGTGGGAAGCTGAAGGGTATAACCGAGGGCGGCAATGCCCCGGGGTATGATAGAGATCTTGTGAACCGGGTCTGTTGTTTCGAGGAGTTCCGCCATCAGGGCATGGCCTGTCTCGTGATATGCGACGATCTCCTTTTCGCGCTTGCTCATGACCCTCTTCTTTTTTTCAAGCCCTGCTACTACCCTGTCGATTGCCTCTTCGAATTCCTCCATTGTCACCGAGGTCTTGCCTTTCCGCGCCGAAAGCAGCGCAGCCTCGTTGACCAGGTTTGCAAGGTCAGCGCCCACGAAGCCCGGGGTGCGTGCGGCTACGACCTTGAGGTCTATAGTCTTCGCTATTTTTACGCCGCGTATGTGCACCTTCAGTATCTCTTCCCTGCCTTTGATATCGGGCCTGTCAACGAGGACATGCCGGTCGAACCGCCCGGGACGCAAGAGCGCGGGGTCGAGGATCTCCGGCCTGTTTGTCGCCCCTACGATGATGACGCCGGTCTTGGTGTCGAAGCCATCCATCTCGGCAAGGAGCTGATTGAGCGTTTGTTCACGCTCATCGTGGGAGGAAAGAGGGTTCATGCCCCGTGCCTTTCCAAGGGCGTCAAGTTCGTCGATGAAGATGATGCAGGGTGCCTTTTGCTGCGCCTGTGCAAAAAGATCCCTGACGCGCGAAGCGCCGACTCCTACGAACATCTCGACGAAATCAGAGCCGCTCATGCTGAAAAAGGGGACCTTTGCTTCACCGGCAACGGCTTTGGCGAGAAGGGTTTTGCCCGTTCCCGGTGGGCCGACGAGAAGGATGCCTTTCGGTATCTTGCCGCCGATATCAAGGAATTTTTGCGGGTATTCGAGATACTCAATGATCTCCTTGAGCTCTTCCTTTGCCTCATCGACGCCCGCCACATCGTTGAAGGTTATCTTGATCTCATCTTCGCCGTATATCTTGCCCCTGCTTTTACCAAAGTTGAGAACGCTTGACGGGGCCCCTCCCATTCTTCTCATGAGAAGGTTCCAGACGAGTATAATAATTGCAAAGGGGAGCACCCAGGCGAAGATCGCCTTCAGAAATTTGTTCTCATACTGGCCGGTGAATTTAATATTATTTTTCTGAAGGTCCTTTACGAGATCCGGGTCCTCAACCCTGCTTGTCAGGAATTTCATTTTTTTCCCGTCATCGAGCGTGAGGGTGCCCTGTATCGTGTCGGTGTCGATGACAAGGTCGCTTATTTTACCCCTGGTAATCAGCTCTTTGAACTCGCTGTAGTGGACAGTTCTTACCTCTGCCTTGAAGAAGTAGCTGTTGATGGCGACGATGGCAACAAAAGCAATGATAAAGTAGAGAAGGGTGAATCCCTTTGTTTTTTGCTCTTTATCTTTATTCTTCCCTTTTATCTCGAGAAAGATATTTTTGCTTTTGCTTTTTTCCTTGGTTGTCTTACCTCTTGTCTTTCGCATAGTTACAGTGTATCAAAATTTGGTTTCTTTGGAAACATGTTTTTTAGAAAGTACCGATCGTCACAGATCGATGGCCTTTGCCTCGATCATCCCGTCTATTTGCAGTATCTCATTGAGCGCGTTTTGTGTGATAGGGTCATCGACAGAGACAAAGGCGACCTCTTCGCCGGTTTTTTGACGGGACAGGCCGAACCCCGCGATATTGATATGGTAGTTCCCGAGAATCGTAGCCACCTTGCCTATAATCCCCGGGCGGTCGAAGATCCTGAATTGGAGAAAGCTTCCTTCGGGCACAACGTCCAGGTGGAACCTGTCGAGAAGGACTATCCTTCCCAGCTTGTCCGGAAATACGGTGCCGGCAATGCTCGTTTCCTCCCTGTCAGTCTTGATGACGAAGATTATGAGGTCGTTGAACTTGTCGAACTGATCGGTCTTCGACTCCTCGACGACGATATTCCTGTCTTTTGCAATATACGGCGCATTGATATGGGTGACGGATTCCTTTAAGCTCACCTCGAGGAAGCCTTTTATGCCTGCAATGGTAAAAGGCTGATAGCTGAAGGGGACATCAAATTTCCGCTCACAGAGGTCTTCTTCAAAATTTTTCCCGACCATGACGATGGTGATCTTCTCCGGCCTCCCCTTTGCGACCTGGGCGGCGAGCTTCCCCATCTTTTCCGTCAGGTTGAAGTAGCGCTGCATATGTTCGGGGAGCTGGGATTTCATGAAAGGGATATTAACGGCGTTGAGATACGGACGGCCGTGGAGGGCATTGAGAACCTGCTCGGCAACGATGACGGAGACGGCCTCCTGGCCTTCCATCGTATTTGCCCCTATGTGCGGGGTTGCAAATGCGTTCTCAAGCCCCAGGAGCTTGTTGCTTTCAGGAGGTTCTTTTTCAAATACGTCCACTCCGGCAGCAAAGACCTTGCCTGATTTCAATGCGTCGTAGAGGTCATTTTCATTTACGATCCCACCCCTCGCACAGTTGACGAAGATGACATTGTCTTTCATGAGGACGATCTCTTTTGCGGTGATCATATTTTTTGTGGTATTCGTCAGGGGGGTATGGAAGGTTATGACATCAACCTCCTTCAGAAGGTCTTCCAGGCTTTCGTAAAGCGTTACGCCGAGGGAATCGGCCTTGCTTTTCTTGATGTACGGGTCGTATGCGATTACCTTCATGCCGAAGCTTTTTGCCCTGATGGCAACGTTGCTCCCTATCCTGCCGAGCCCCACAATGCCCAGAGTCTTGTTGTACAGCTCGATGCCGAGGAAGCGTTTTCTGTCCCATTTGCCCGCCTTCAGCGAGTCGTTCGCAAGGGGGATCTTGCGGGCGGCAGCGAGCATGATCCCGAGGGTAAGCTCTGTTGCAGCGAGGGTGTTGCCCGTCGGTGCGTTGAGCACAATGATGCCTTTTTTGCTTGCCGCTTCGATGTTGATATTGTCGACGCCTACGCCCGCACGGCCTATGATCTTCAGATTCCCCGGGTTTTCAATGAGGCTTGCGGGAATGCTTGTGCCGCTTCTTGTAATGATCGCGTCGTATTGGCCGATGATCTTTTTCAATTCGTCCTGCTTGATGCCGATCTTTACGTCTACCCCGACGGCAGGGTCTTTTTTCAGTATCTCTAGGCCCTCCGGTGCGACGTTTTCCGTAACCAGCACTTTAAACTCTTTCATGGCTCACCCTTCATCCTGTCATTTGTCATATTGTGGAATCCTGAAGCGGCACCTCTTTGTGCCTGATAAGGAAGGATACCATCGGGGGCCGCAAAAATCAATATCCGAAAAATTCCTTGACTGAATCAACTCAATTCAATAGAGTTATGTCGAATTACCATGACGGCGGGCAAGGAAGATAAAAAACATCCTCTTCTGAACAGGAGCAACCTGCGTGATATTATCATAATCGTGGCCCTCGCCTCTGCCCTCGCCTATGATCTTGATGTTGTCAGGCTCCTCCTCTCATTTTTGCTTTTGAGCTTTGGCTGCTTTTTCCATTACGTGACGAAAGGCGTTCTGATCCGCAACGTCATCCTTTGCAAGGACGGAACCTACAACATCGTCAGGCACCCTTACTATATGGCGAACTATCTTATTGATTCAGCCTTCTGCCTTTTGAGCGGCAACGTCTACCTGCTGCTTGTGTATCCATTTCTCTTCTATTGGTCCTATGGGCCGACGATCCGGAAAGAGGAGAGGGTTCTTGCCGATATCCACGGCGAAGAGTTTCTGAAGTACAGCCTCGAAGTGCCGCAGATCTTTCCCGACGCCTTTTCCGTCAAAAGCTGGCGTGCGATCATCAACGGTTTTTCCAAACACCGGATAACCGCGAACGAGATCTCGCGATTTGCCAGGTTTTGGGCGACAGCGCTCTTTATCATCTTTATCCATGTTGTAAAGGAAGATTATTTTGCACGATTGAACCTCTCTTCACTGAGAACCGACTACACCAGCCTGGGGTTGTTATTGCTGGTCGTTGTCCTCATGACGACCAGCTTTGTCGTCCGGTCTAAAAGAAAGACGCCGGACAGGGAATAGGCTAACTCCGGTAAATCTTAAACAATATCTAAACCCTAAGCACGAAGCACTAAACAATATAAAAATGCACTGCCCCGCAGCAAGCTGCGGCCCCTCTCCCCTCGCAGGAGAAGGAGTAGACCGATATCAGCAAAGGGTCATCAGCTACACAATCAGGACGTGACAGATGGGTATTCCCTCTCCCCTGGTGAAAGAGGCTTATGGCCAACACCGTCCCCTCTCCCCCTCGCGGGAGAGGGTCAGGGAGAGGTGGCATAAGCAACTACCCCCTCTCCCCGTGAGGAAAAAGGTTCATCGCCACACTACCCCTCTCCCCCTCGCGGGAGAGGGGTAGGGTGAGGGGGGCTAGAAAACAGGAAAACTCCCACCCCATCAAATAATTGACATTTGAAGAGCTGACACTGATGTTCCACGGCCTGCACTTGATATTTCTTTACACCAAACATATGTTTGGTATAATAGGGTATGCTTACCAGGGTAGGTGAAAGGGTGGCGGCCGGGGTTGTCTTCCGGAAGGAAGGGCGGAAGATGGAGCTCAAGTGGTTTTTGTGGAAGGGGAGAAGGCTGGAAATAAAAAAGACCACCTATATGTGGCGGGAGAGGGACGGCAGGGAGTTGATACACAGATTTGTGGTCACTGACGGGAAGGATCTTTATGAGCTCTCGTACCGGCAGGAGGGCTTGATGTGGTTCCTTGAAGCGGTGGAGACAGATGGATAGAGTTGTCATGTATGTCGATATGGATGCCTACTTCGCCTCTGTTGAACAGGCGTCGAGGCCGTACCTTCGCGGGAGGCCTGTCGCGGTAGTGGGGAGCGGCAAAAGAGCGGTGATCGTGGCATCTTCCTACGAGGCAAAGAGGTTCGGGATAAAGACGGGAATGACAAGGGGAGAGGCAGAAAAGAAGCTTCCTTCGCTTGTCTTTGTGGAAGGGAGGAACGACAAGTACGTGGATACCTGCGTACGAATACGGGAGATCCTTTTACGGTACACTCCGGAGGTTGAGATCTGTTCCATCGACGAGTTCTTTGCGGACCTTACCGGCTCCCTCCTCCTTTTCCCTTCGCCCGCAGATATTGCCGCGGCGATAAAAAGGGAGATAGGAGAACGATTCGGCATCACCTGCTCTGTCGGGATTGCACCCAATAAGCTCGTTGCCAAGATAGCCGGGGAGCTCGGCAAGCCCGACGGGCTGGTGTCCGTGGAGAAGGATGATGTGGAACGCTTCATGGAGGGTCTCCCGGTGGAAAGCATACCCGGCATCGGCAAAAAGACGGGGGAGGCCTTGAAGGCCCTCGGGATAACGATCTGCAGGGAGCTTATGGACTTTCCTGTCAGCGTGCTGCGAAGGAGGTTCGGGATACGGGGCGATTATCTCTCCTTCATGGCGCGGGGGATAGACCCCTTCCGGACCCAGGACCAGGGAGGGCTGCCGGGATCGATAGGGCACAGCATGACCTTTGAAAAGAATATCGGAGACAGAAGGATGATCAGGGCCCGCTTGCTTGAGCTCTCGGGGATGGTGGCGAGAAGGTTAAGAAAGGAAAAGGTCGCAGCAAAGGGATTCTCCCTTACCTTGCGGTATCCTGATTTCACTACCTTCACAAAGAGGACCACGCTCCCTTTCTACACGGTAAGCGGCAGGATAATATACGAGACCGTCACCGCATTGCTTGATTCCTTCCGGTTGAAAGACGCGGTGAGGCTTCTTGGCGTTTCCGCTTTCAATATAAGGAGATGTGCAGAGAACCCGTCTTTGTTCGGCGGGTTGGACAGGGAGGAGCGGCTCTGGAGGGCCGTCGATGACGTCAACGATGCCTTTGGGGAATTCTCCCTCCACCCGGCAACAGCGCTTCTCTGTTCGCGCCGTCACTGGGTCATCTCCCCGGCGTACAGACCGGGCAAAGTGTATCCATACAGGAGATAACCTGTTTTTTTCCTTGACGGTTGCGCCGGCCTGCTACTATATTTTCACGTGCTTCCATCTGACCGCTCCGGCGCGTGGACATCCCGCGACTGGTTCATGCTGCTTATTCTTATTATCATGGGTTGCGCCCTTTTGTTCCCCGGCCTGTCCGTACGGTCGCTGTGGGGATCTGAAGGGCGCTGGGCGGTAGTTGCCAGAGAGATGATACGATCAGGCAATTATTTCCTTCCCACGATCAACGGCGAGGTCTATTTCGACAAGCCGCTTTTCAGCTACTGGGCTATCATCCCCTTTGCCCTGAAAGGCGGTGTTACTGAAGCTGCGGCACGTATGCCCGGTGTTCTGTCGGGCATTATGGCGGTCATTCTTATTTTTGTGATGGGAAGGGCGTTTTTCGGGAGCGTTGCCGGTTTTCTGGCAGGCACGACACTTCTTACGTCGTTCATGTTCGTCTACTGGGCAAGGACCGCCTCCGGGGAGATGCTCAACCTCCTGGGGATATGGTGCATGTTGTGGATCTTCCTGTCCGGCGGTCATGCGGGCCGCCAATGGCATCTTGTCATGCTCTATTGCACCGGCGCCCTGGTTGCCTTTTGCAAGGGGCCTGTCGGGCCTGCGGTTGCCTTTTCAGTCATGATCAGTGGCTGCGCCTGTAATGTCCTTGCTGAAATGAAAAGAGAAGGACTTGCTGGGGATAGGGTCAGAAAGGGCATTCAGCGTGAGTTTCGCTGGATATTGTCCCGGCAAGGCGTGCTGGGGGCATGTGCCGGGGCTGTATTGTTTGCGTTTATCCTTTTTCTCCCCGTAATTATGACCGGTTCCTGGGATTCCCTGTTGTTAATGTGGAGGGAGAATTTTCTCAGGTTTGTACGACCCTTTGACCACATCGAACCCCCCTATGTCTATGTGAAGCATACGCTGGTCTTTTTCCTCCCCTGGACACTTCTTCTCGTCGCTGCAATATGGCAGATGCACGGCAAGGGGTATGATCCCCGGTACCGGTGGGCCATTATGTCTGCAGCGGCGATATTCCTGTTCTTTACCGCATCAGGTTCCAGGAGAAGCTACTACATCCTGCCTCTTGTGCCGGCGCTCGCCCTTATTACGGGACGGGCCCTGTCGCAGTGGTTTGAAGACAACGGATTGGCGCGGAAGAGGGTGATGCAGGCAGCGGCCGCAATCACCGGCGCCATTCCTGTTCTTGGCGGTGCGGCAATGATCTACTCCTATTTTCAAGGTGATATGCCCGTGAATATTTCGCAGTTGATCGTAGGCCCGGCGGCCTTTGCCGGAGGGATAGCAGCGCTTATGTGGCTCTGGAAGGGGAAGTTCCGGAGCGGCATGGGGCTGCTTCTTGCGCTGATCTGGTGTATCGAGATATGGACCTTTACGGTTGGGATGGCTATCGCTGAAGAGAAGAGGACGTTGCGCCCCTTTTGCGCCGCTGTTGCAAAGGAATTGAGGGAAGTGGACGACGGCGGCATAGCCTTTTTCAAGGTCAGGAACTCATCCCTCGTTTTTTATCTGGACCGTCCAGGGCATTTGAAGAACCTGGATTCTGCCGAAAGCGCGAAGATCTTTTTCAGGGATCACCCCGGAAGCTTCATTATCACCGACGGGATCTTTCTGGAAGAGCTCCAAAAAGGCCTTGAACCGGCGAGGGTCTCTGTTGTGCGTATTGAAGATAAAGACAGGGAAAGGAACAAGGAGAATAATCTGGTATTGGTGGCGCTTGCGCGACCATAACGGAAATAAAAGTTTTCCTTGACTTAAGCCCCTAAATATATTATCGTAAACAAATTTTTTCCAGGTGAGATAATGAAGACATATGTTCCAAAACCAGGTGATGTTAAAAGAGATTGGTATGTAATGAACGCAGAAGGGGAGGTCCTCGGCAGGCTTGCTGCGCGGATTGCAGGTATTCTCAGGGGTAAAGAGAAACCGACATTCACGCCATACATAGACGTGGGGGATTTTATTGTTGTAATCAATGCTGAAAAGATAAAGCTGACCGGCAGAAAGCTTTTTCAGAAGACATACAACAAGCACAGCGGATACCCCGGCGGCCTCAAAGTGGTAAATGCAAAGACGCTGCTCGCAAAGAAACCGGAAGATCTCATCGTGTACGCTGTGAAAGGTATGCTGCCCAAGAATAACCTTGGAAGGCAACTTTTGAAGAAGCTCAAGGTGTACAAGGGGAGCGAACACCCACATAAGGCGCAAATGCCAAAGGAGATCTCATTAAAGGAGGTACGAGGTGCCTGAAAAAAGGTACTATGCAACAGGAAAACGGAAAACTGCGGTAGCGAGGGTATGGATCAAGCAAGGCGCAGGAGAGTTTAATGTAAACGGAAAAAAGCTTGACGAATATTTCCCGCTTGAAGAATGGCGGCTGATAGTCGCAAAGCCTTTTGTACTCACCGGCAATATCGGCAAGTTCGATGTTACCGCGAACATATATGGCGGCGGTATTCCCGCACAGGCGTGGGCATTGGGCCACGGGATTGCCAAGGCCCTGCTGGAATTCAACGTTAATCTCCGGGGTACACTTAAAAAACAGGGCCTCATTACGAGGGATCCAAGGGTAAAAGAGAGAAAGAAGTACGGGAAGAAAGCGGCAAGGGCAAGCTTCCAGTTCTCAAAGAGATAATCCTTCATGCAGAAGATCGGCATTGTCGGCGCTACGGGGTATACGGGCCTTGTGCTTATATCCACGCTTATGGCCCATCCTGAAGCGAAGATCACCTTAATCACATCAAACACCTACAAGGGTAAAAAGATATCCGGCGTATTTCCTCTCCTTAAGGGAGTTTTCGAAGCGACACTGGAGCCTACCGATGAAGATCATAGGGGGAAATGCGATGTCTACTTCCTGTGCCTGCCCCATGGGAGTTCGATGGAAATGGCGCGAAGGCTATACGATGGAAAGGCGGTGGTTGTTGATCTCAGCGCGGATTTCCGGTTCGAAGACACCGCTGCATATGAAAAGGCGTACATCCCGCACACCGTCAAAGAGCTGATCCCGAAAGCGGTCTACGGATTGCCCGAGCTCTACCGGGACAAGATAAAGGGGGCAAAGCTCATCGGCAACCCCGGTTGTTATCCTACCTCCGCCATCCTTGCGGTTTATCCCCTCGTGAAGAACGGATTGATCGCCGGCGATATCTTTATCGATTCTAAATCAGGCGTGAGCGGTGCCGGACGGGAAACCAAGCTGGGGAGCATGTTCTGCGAGGTCTCGGAAGGCTTCAGGGCCTACAATGTGGGTGTCCACCGGCACGAGCCGGAGATACAGAAAGAGGTGAACAAGTTTGCCCCGATAAAGGTCACCTTTGTCCCCCATCTTCTGCCGATGAACAGGGGCATCCTCACAACGGTCTACGGCAGGCTGAAAGATAACGCCGCAACAAAGGATATCCTTGCGCTGTACAGGAAGACCTATGACGGCGAGCCGTTCGTACGCATCGTCGAAGAAGGCGTGTATCCCGATACCCGGTTCACACGGTTCTCGAACTATTGCGATATCGGCCTGAAGGTCTTCGAAGACGGCAGGATCGTTGTCATCTCCGCCATCGACAACCTTGTCAAGGGCGCGTCAGGCCAGGCTGTCCAGAACATGAACATCGCCCTCGGCATAGAAGAGACGGCAGGGCTCAAGAGCGTCCCGCAGTATCCATAATACCGAATTGCATTCATTAGCACGAATTTCTAAACATATCTTCAGATCAATAAAGACAGTTTCTCGATCAGATGTTTGATCGACGTTTGGCTGCCGAGGTTTTTGAGCAGCATCTCGATCAATTTCATATTTCTTGTTTGCTTCGAAAGCTGCGTGTGGAGCGCATCAACATCCTTTAGAAGGTAATCACGGGTTTCAGCGTCGAGGGCGCCGTCGTTGATAAAAGCATGCATGATCTCCATGATGACCCCCTGGAATGCAGCCTCCTGCGGAATGCCTGGTGAGCCGCCGGGTGCTGGTATTGTTTCCTGTGGCGTATGATCCGGCGATGGTTGTGTCGCGCCCACCTTCTCCCTGTAATCCCGGTATTCTTTGATAATGCCTGTTTCGCCGCCCTGCTCGGCGACAAGCGACCCATCGTTGGTTATCATGATACCTACATCATCTGGGCTGCTTTGGGAAAGGAGGACAAGGCCTTTTGATTCAAGGGATTGCACTGCCTCGAACAGGTTTGTCATATCGCCCGCCCCCAGGGTTGCCGCAACCTCCTTAAGGGAAAAGAAAACATACGGGTGGCCTATGTTCTCTGTCTCGCAGTATATTGCCGCCAGTAAAAGCTCGGCCAATTCATCCGTATTCATTCATTCGCCTCTCTGATTTTCACAGCAGTCATTATAGCATCTTTTCTTTTACACTGTAAAAAACATCGCGTCAATTTCTTTGCCTTCGCTGCCTGTTCCCTGTTTCCGCAATGCCGCTGAGATCCTCCCCTATCCGCGAGAAGCATCTTTCTTCTGTTAAATATAATATATTATTTTAATCAGTTGCATTACTTTCTTCTGCTCATGTCTCATGATAGATAGATAACCATCTAACAATGAAAAGAGTTTTTTTCTATTGACATAACGTCGAATACTTTTTATCATCAAAAGAGTAGTCGTGTAAATTTTGTTTATTAAACTTTGAGGAACATGAAAGGATATGTTCTTATAATTTTGCTGCTCTTCGTTTTCGGCGGTTGTTCGACGAGTTCGAAGGTTGCAACCGGCAACAGCCGACAGACGGACGGAAGTATGTCAGTTCACACAACGGCCCCTCCGGAACCGGCCATGAAGGCGAGGGCAGAAAACTGGAAGAAAACTGCCCCTTCCGGAAAGAAGAGCGCAGATCGTATCTCAAATGATTATCTCTACAGAAAAGATGCTCCGGCGGGAAACGAAGAAGACGATATTTCCGCACTCCTGGAAGATAATTATGCAAGTGATTTTGACATCCCTATCGTTTTTAATGATGCCGTGAAATACAACATGCAATGGTTCACAGGGGAGAAAAGAAAGGTCTTCGGAAACTGGCTGAAGCGGGCGAAGCAGTATGTGCCTGTCATCAAGGATATCCTGAGGAAGAACGGAATGCCTGAAGACCTTGTTTATCTTGCGATGATCGAAAGCGGTTTTAATCCAAAGGCCTACTCAACGGCAAAGGCATCAGGGCCCTGGCAGTTCATCTATGCCACCGGCGAACGGTATGGTTTGAAAGTGAACTACTGGATCGATGAAAGAAGGGACCCGGAAAAATCAACCGTTGCCGCTGCGAAATATTTGCGGGACCTTTTTAACCAGTTCGGTTGCTGGTATCTTGCCGCTGCCGGGTATAACGCCGGTGAAAGACGGATCGAAAAGGCGATCGAAAAACATAATACCAACGATTTCTGGGAGCTCGTCAAGTATAATACCCTCCCGAGGGAGACCCGTGAATATATACCAAGGCTTATAGCAGCGGCGGTTATCGCGAAGGATCCGGAAAAATTCGGCTTCGGCAGCATGAGCTACGATCAGCCGATACAGTTTGCAGAGCTCAACGTGCCGGGCGGGACCCCTCTTACTGCGGTTGCAAAGGCGGCATCGCTGGATGTGGCCACCGTGAGATCGTACAACCCGGAGATCATCCGCGGCATAACGCCCCCGAACCTGGAGTTGTATACCATCAAATTGCCGGCACCCGTGGACATACAAAAATTTGCCGGCAATCTCAAAACGGCAATGAGCGGTCAGAGGAAGGTCAGGGGTCTTATTGCGTACAAAGTGAAAAGGCAGGACACCATTGCAAAGATCGCGAAAAGATACAAGGTGAGCAGCACGGATATCTGCCTGGTCAACGGCTTTGAGGACATGCCGAAGGTAAAACCCGGAATGACGATTCAGATCCCGAAGTATACGGGCCCGATAAGAACGCAGCCAGAGAGAGAAAAAAACGTTGCTAAAACACGCACCGCGTCCAGACCTGCAAAGGCCGGAAAGGGAAACTTGCAGGCGCAGGAAAAGCAAAAGGCATATCACGTGGTCAAGAAAGGCGAGACCCTCATGTCAATATCGGGAAAATACGGCATAGACGTCGCAAGCCTCAGATCAATGAACAGCCTGAAGAACGATAAGGTTTACCCTAACATGAAGCTGAAGCTCGTCGGTCATTCGCAGAAAAAACAAACACCAAAAGTTCAGTATCACGTGGTTAAAAAGGGAGAAACCCTCGGGTCCATCTCCGATAAATATGGAACAGATGTGGCAAGCCTTAAATCATTGAACAAACTGAAAAGCAACAAAATCTCCGCCAAAATGAAGCTCAAGATCCCGCGGAACGAAGGCTGACCCCCTCCTAACAAACACGTGAGGTGTCGGGTGTGAAGCGAATGAACTACCCCGCAAGCAACAAGGTATCAGAGGATTGAAACGGCATGATCATGCCCCCCTCACCCTGCCCTCTCCCGCGAGGGGAGAGGGCAGGATGTTACCCCGCCGCAAGCAGCGGGGTAACATCCGGATTGAACCCCTTACTACTTACGATTCACGACTTACGGGTTTATGATTTTGCTGAAGGCTGGTAGCTGCCTTTACGCCGGGAACCATTGGGCGTGGTTGTGGGGATCGTAGCTGGAATAGAGATATAGCTGAGGAAATCGGCTGCTAAGGTCAGGATCGCTGTAGACTAATCTTAGCATTTCCAGGATATGCTTGTCGCCGGACCAGAGGGCCTTGGGTTGTTGCTCTAATGCTGCCTTTGTGCAGCTGTTTGCAATAAACCCCAGGTCGTTTTTGTTTGGTTTATCCAGATTGTTGCGATTTATTGACTCACCGCAGAATGAGAATATTCTTTCATATAGCTGGTCGGAACTGCAGTCAAAGATCCTCCCCCTTACTTTAAGCGAATCAAAGAGCATATCCATGCGGTCCAGAAATACCTTCTGATGCCTCCATACATCATTAATCCACCGTATGTTACCGCCTGAACGTGTACGGTACGCTTCGAAGAAACATTCGAAGCCCTTTTTTTGCTCCTCGTATATCTCGATGGGTATAGTGATGTTCAGATTATACACAATATCCTCCATGACAATTGAAAAGTGATTGAGTTCGTGGAAGAATACTGGGAGGTATTGCTGATAGGCGCTGTTCTGTGTACGCTTTATGAATCCAAGATAATTAAAAACCTGATTGATATAAAAAGAACCGATATAGCTTGGGTGGCGGAATATTCCGTCCTGCACCTTCTGGGTTTTGCGGGGGTCCTTGACCCGGGGGACGACAAGCTCCCGCGGTACGTAAGCGGCAAACATGTTGGAGTCAAGGATGTTCTCAAAAGGGCTCTGCTTTAGCGCCTGAAAGACCGATTGCGGATAAGGCTTTGTTTCTTTCATTTACCCCCTTTCCTTGATTAATTCAGTATAAAACAAGCGCTCTTGTCTGTCAAAATTTACATGAGCATGGTATAATCCAAAAAATTTCAGCAGGGAGGACGTTATTGAAAAGTTCGATCGTTACGGTGCTTATCTTGTGCCTGTTGATGTTGATTTCCTGCACCAATGGCCCCAACGTCAACGTAAAGATGCTCGACAGGCTGGGGGATTTTGATGCCTCACAGGGGAATTATGTGGGGGCCATAGAGGAGTACGATAAGGCTATACGATGGAACCCGCATGACGGTGAAACATATATCAAACGAGGTTTCGCATATGAAAAGCTCGGAGATGACCGGCGGGCGATTAGCGACTATACCAAGGCGCTAGAAATATTCCCGGACGATTCCGAGCTCTATGTCATGAGAGGGATTATTTATGCCAAAACAGGGGAGAACCAAAAGGCTCTCTACGATTATAGCAAGGCAATAGGCCTCGATCCGACGAACAGGGACGCATACATTCACCGCGCCGAGATATTCAAGAGATTGGGTAATATTGAACTTTCCAAAGGGGATCTTCAGAAGGCCGATACGTTAAAATAGTACAAATCCCTAAACTTTGAGCACAAGATTTATCATGTCGCCCCGCGAAAAACCCATCGCATGGAAGAATTGCAGCAGATCCCAGTCATTCCAGTTCACAAGCGTATAAATCGTATCGACGCCATATTTTTTTAGGTTGTTTACGAGTGCGGTAGCGAGAACCTTTGCGATTCCCCTGTTCTGATAATCTGGGTCTATGCCAATCGTGTCTATCCAGCCGATATTGTTAGGGACTTTGAATTCCCACCCGCTGACCTCGCCAAGGATGAACCCTGCTACCTTGCCGTCTATTTCTGAGACGAGCGATGCGTCGGGCGGCCTCGTTTCGGCCTGCTTTACGATCTTGTTGGCCCAGTATTCCTTCCTTGACTCCCCGAGGACCTTTGTATCGATCTCGACAATATAGTCAAGGTCTTCTTTGACCATCATTCTTACAGACAATTTATCTAAAAAATTGCTCATTATTCTACCTCGCTTGTTCTTTTTTTAACATACAGACGACAGGATATCAATAAAAAATACTTTTTACTGAATGTATTTTCACAAGCTGGGCGTCAATCGGCTGTGATTCAATGTTGCTATTTTGGCTCTGCCATTCTATAATGATGGTTCGGAGGGCGCCTGGACTATACAATCAAGATCGGCGGAGAAGCAGGGCAGGGGATACAGACGGTGGGCGATTCCCTGGCGAGGGTATTTTCCAGGTCGGGCTATCACGTCTTCACCAGCCAGGATTATGAGTCGAGGGTTCGGGGCGGACACAATACCTACCAGATACGCCTTTCTGACAAGCCAATTACGGTTTCCCGCGCAGCGGTCGACATCATTGTGGCCTTTGACCGTGAAAGTGTGGTCTTCCATGAAAAGGAACTGTCCGAGATAGGGATTCTCGTCTATGACCCTGCGATGCTGGGCGAGAAATTCGAAAGGCAGAATTTTCTCAGCGTGCCCTTTGTGGACCTTGCAACGAGCGGCGGCGGAGACAAAGTCATGGCAAACGTCGTTGCCATCGGGGCCGTGCTGGGCATGCTCGGCATGGGCATCGAGATTCTCTTTGACGTATTGCTCAACACGCTCAAAAAGAGAGATGAAGATACGATAAAAAGGAACAAGGTGGCTGCCCTTGCGGGGTATAACTACGCGGGTCATAATTGTGTCCAGTGCTCTTTTTCCGTTGTGCAGCTTTCAGGTCAGAAGATGCTGATAAGCACGAATGATGCCATAGCGTCAGGGGCGATCGTATCTGGCTGTAGATTCTATTCTGCATACCCCATGACACCTTCAACGGGCATTATGCTTTACATGGCGGGAAAGGCAAAGGAGTACGGGATCATAGTGGAGCAGGCAGAGGATGAGATAGCGGCAATAAATATGGCCTTGGGCGCTTCGTTCGCCGGTGTAAGGGCCATGACGGGAACTTCCGGCGGAGGGTTTGCCCTTATGGTCGAAGGTTTATCCCTTGCTGCAATGACTGAGACGCCGATCGTTATTGCCCTTGCGCAGAGGCCTGGCCCTGCAACAGGGCTGCCGACGAAGACCGAGCAAGGGGATCTGCTTTTCGCCCTTCACGCGGGGCACGGTGAATTTCCCCGGGTGATCTTTGCACCGGGTGACCCCGAACAGGGATTCCTTCTTGCCAATAAGGCCTTTGAGATCTCGCAGAAATACCAGATACCGGTCTTTATAATGACCGACCAGTACCTCGCGGACACGCAGTGGACTGTCGGACATTTTGAGGTCGATAGTCTTTTCTGCAACGAGCACAGGATCTCCGGGGATGAGGTATGCGGCGGAGATTACAAACGCCACGCGTTCACGGACAACGGGGTATCCCCCTTCTGTATACCGGGGCTCACATCAGGCCTTGTCGTTACCGATAGCGACGAGCACGACGAGGAGGGACACATCATCGAAGACGCGGCAACGCGGGCAAGCATGGTCGATAAGAGGCTCTTTAAAAAGCTCCCGTTCATTGAGAAGGAGATCGCACCGCCCCTGTTCTACGGTCATAAGCAACCCGAGATCGTGGTCATCGGATGGGGTTCCACATACGGATTGATCCGGGAGGCCGTCGATATCGCATCAAAGAAAAAAAATATTGCTATGCTCCATTTTAGCGAGATATATCCGTTCCCTTCCGTCGATGTGTTAGATTACCTGAGCATACTGAAGGGGGCGAAGACGACGATCTGCGTCGAGCAGAATGCCACCGGCCAGTTCGCGCGGCTCATGAAGGCGGAGACAGGCTTTGAATGCACCGCGCTGATCAACAGGTATGACGGCAGGCCGTTTCTGCTGGAAGAATTCCTGGGAGAACTGTATGCCCACATTGGATGATTATGCAGGACAGGTCACCGCCTGGTGCCCGGGGTGCGGCAACTTCGCTATCCTGAAGGCCTTTAAAGAGGCGCTGGTGGAGCTTGGCATAGAGCCCCATCAGCTTGCGATCGTTTCCGGCATCGGGCAGGCAGGCAAATTCCCTCACTACACGCGCTGCAACACGTTTAACGGGCTTCACGGAAGGAGCCTCCCTGTTGCAACAGGCATCAAACTGGCAAATCACGAGCTGCTTGTCATGGCAATAGGCGGTGACGGCGACGGCTACGGAGAAGGGGGAAACCACCTTGTCCACGCCATGAGAAGGAACATCGGCGTCAAAGTCTTCGTCCACGACAATCAGATCTACGGCCTTACGAAAGGGCAGGCATCGCCGACGAGCATGGAAGGGATGATCACAAAGAACCAGCCCTTCGGAGTTCTTTCAGAGCCGTTCAATCCTATGGCAGCGGCCGTTGCCCTTGACTGCAGTTTTGTCGCACGAGGGTATGCAGGCGACCAGGAGCATCTAAAAGGCCTTATAATATCAGCGATAAACCATAAAGGGTTTTCTCTTGTCGATATCCTGCAGCCGTGCGTGTCCTTCAACAAAATAAACACCTATGAGTGGTACAGGCAGCGCGTCTACCGCCTGGGACCTGATCATAACCCGGAGGACAGGGTAGGCGCCTTCGCACGGGCCCTTGAGTGGGGAGAAAAGATACCGATCGGCATCATCTACCGGAATAACCGCCGTTCCTTTGAAGAAGGCGTCCCCGTTATCCAGGATAAACCACTTGTAAGACAGAGGATTTCTTTCGGAGATTTGAAGGAAAAGATGAGGGAGACCCTGAAGGAGCACTATTGATTTTGGTCAATAAGGAGGACAGGGCATGAAGAACATGAAGGCTATCCAGAAGATTTGTTACGGCGTCTATATCGTTAGTTCGAGGAAAGGGGAAAAGATCAACGGGCAGATCGCAAATACCGTTTTTCAGATCACCTCCGATCCTCCTACGGTAGCGATCAGCATCAACAAGCAGAACCTGACCCATGAGTATATCAGGGAAAGCAAGGTTTTCACCGTCTCCATGCTGTCGAAAGATGCGCCCATGACCCTGATCGGTCTCTTTGGCTACAAGTCGGGGAGGGATGTTGACAAGTTCAGCGGAACCCAATTCAAGGTAGGCGTTACGAAGGCTCCGATCGTCCTCGACAGCGTCATCGGTTATCTCGAATGTGAGGTATTGAGCGAAACAGACGTTGGAACTCATACAATCTTCATCGGCAAGATAGTCGACTGTGACGTATTGAGCAGCGCCGAACCTATGACATATGCCTATTATCATGAGGTGAAAGGCGGTAAATCTCCCAAGACTGCGCCGACGTACATCAAAGAAGAAGAGCCGAAGGCGGCAGCAGCCGGTACGTCGGACAAGTATCAGTGCAAGCTGTGCGGATACGTCTATGATCCGGCGGCAGGTGATCCCGATTCAGGGATAAAGCCGGGCACGCCCTTTGAGGAATTGCCCGACAGCTGGGTCTGCCCGATCTGCGGCGCGCCGAAGAGCGAGTTCGAGAAACAACCGTAATTCGTGAATCATAACAGACAAAATAGACCAAATAGACTAAATAGACCAAACAGACCAGATAGACCAGATAGACTTTGAGGTGTTAATATGGAGACGTTGAGGGAAACAAATTTTACAGAGATCGGAACGCCACGGCGGGGAAAGGTGAGGGACGTATACGATCTCGGTGAAAGCCTGCTGATCGTGGCCAGCGACCGTCTTTCCGCCTTCGATGTTGTTTTGCCCACGGGGATTCCGGACAAGGGAAAGGTGCTCACCAGGCTTTCCACTTTCTGGTTCAAAGAGATCGGTGATATCGTTGAAAACCACATCATAGAAACGGATGTCGAAAGGTACCCGGAGCCTTTGAAGAGATATAAAGACCAATTAAGAGACAGAAGCATGATCGTCAGAAAGGCGAAGGTGATCCCTGTCGAATGTGTTGTGAGGGGCTACCTCGCGGGCTCAGGGTGGAAGGAGTATAAAGAGTCAGGAACGATCTGCGGGATCAGCCTTCCAGGGGGGCTCCTGGAATCGTCAAAACTGCAGACGCCGATCTTTACGCCGACAACAAAGGCAGATGAGGGCCACGATATGAACATGACCCTCGGGCAGATGTCGGAGATGGTCGGGGAAAGGCTTGCGGAAAGGCTCCTGAGCCTGAGCATAGCCATATATGAAAAGGCCTGCGCGGCCGCTGAAAAGCGGGGGATTATCATCGCCGATACGAAGTTCGAGTTCGGCCTTGTCGACGGCGAGATCATCATCGTTGATGAGGCCCTCACCCCTGATTCGTCGCGCTTCTGGTCCAGGAAGTCATACAGGGCCGGGGAACCGCAGGACAGCTACGACAAGCAGATCGTGAGGGATTACCTGAACACGCTCGATTGGGGAAAGACATACCCGGGGCCCGAATTACCCGATGAGATAGTGGCGAAGACGAGGTCGCGCTATATAGAGATCTATGAGATCCTGACAGGGCAGAAGTTCTAATACCGAATCGCCTTCGTTCATATAGCTCGGTATAACAAATTTTAAGTTCTGGCCGATAGCTGTTTGCTGACAGCTATCGGCTGATCGCTTTCTATCGCACAAGATCCGACAGGATCATGACTGTCGCATAGGGGAAGAGCATAAGAACAATTATGGATATGATGTACGAAGGTATGTAGTAAAAACTTCCCCTGAAGACGGTCGCGAGAGGTATGTCTTTTGCCATTCCCGAAACAACATAACAGCATATCCCGATCGGGGGCATAATTGAACCCATGGTGGTAACAATGCAGATGACCTGTCCGAACCATATAGGATCGTAACCCATCTGCATCGCTATCGGGTAGAATATGGGGAGGGATATGAGAAGGAACGCAAGGGCGTCCATGACGCACCCGCCGATAATGTAGCAGAATATGATGATCCAGAAAAGCACCCAATTGGGAAGCTGAAGGGCGCTTATCATATTGGCGACCTCGAAAGGGAGCCTTGTGATTGCCAGAAAACGGCTGAAGATAACGGCCCCTGCCACGATCATAAACACAAGGCATGAGATGCGTAAAGTGTCGTTGATCGATTTCATAAAACTTTCCCAGGTCAGTTTTTTCCTGATCAGACAGAGTATAAGGCCGATGGCACAGCTTGCAGCAGCAGCCTCGGTGGCGGTTACCACGCCCGTAAAAAGCGCATACATAATGATCCCGAAGAGTATAAAGATGTCGATCAGGTCGGGAAGTGCCTTGAACCTTTCCTTCCATGAACTCTTAGGGCCCTTTGGTCCCCAGTCGGGATTCCGCCAACAAATATAGAAAACTGTGGCGGCGATGAGAACTGTAAGGACGACACTCGGTATGACATTACCGAAAAAAAGCTTCCCGATCGATTGCCCCGTGTAAAGTCCGTAAACAACGAGAACTATGCTTGGCGGGATGAGGACTCCGAGCGTTGCCCCCGCCGCAACCGACCCCGCATTCAATTGCGGATGGTAATTGTACTTCCTCATCTCCGGTATGGCGACATTGCTCATTGTGGCTGCTGTGGCTGTGTTGGATCCGCTGATCGCCGAAAAGATCGCGCACGCCATGATCGTGGTGATCGCGAGACCGCCTTTATAGTGGCCGAACCACTTGTAGGTAGCGCTGTAAAGGCTATTGTTGTATCCACCGTAATGGGCAAACTCTCCCACAAGGATGAACATGGGGATAACGGTAAGGCCATAACTGGAAAAGATATTCCAGAGGTCGGGGCCGATCATACCCAGGGCTCCCTTAAAGTCCGTTACATAGGCAACGCCCAGGAAACCCACCAGCGCCATCGTAAAGGCTGCCGGTATCTTGAAAAGAAACAGGATGGCGAACATCACGATAATGCCGACTACGCCCAGGATAGGTCCTTCCATATTCAGTTCTCCTCTCTGCCAAGCAGTGAATTCAGAAGATCGACAAGTAATGTTATGGTGAGAACTGCAAACCCGACCGATACGCTGTACACAAACGGGTAATATATTATCTTTAAGGTTTCAGACAGTTCGCCTGTTTGATGAACCTTCATGGCGTAGATAAATATCTGCCAGGTAATAAGTCCGAAGAATATCATGGTAACGAAATAGTTTATTGCATCGAGCACCCTGTGAAGCTTTTTCGGAAATTTCTCAGTAAGGATGTCGACGACAATGTTGTTCTTCATTTTCTGTGTGTACCCGAGGGCAAAGGCTATGACAACGGCGCCGATGAACGACACTATCTCATAAGCGCCGCCGAAAGGCGCCTGAAAGATACGCAGCACCACATTCCCTGTTGCTAAGGTCATGAGGCTGAGCACCGCGATGCCGCCGAGTATTATCATGATCTTGTTGAGGAAGTTGCTAAGTCTTACGAGATGTTTCATTGTTCCTCCGGGACAGATTGTATACAATCATGATGAGCATGAAAAAAGGTGCCTCTGTGAGCAGGCACCTTTTTTCGTTGGAAGCGCTATTTGTAGATCTTTTGGTATTTTTCCTTTAATGCGTAAACGTCTTTGATGATCTGATCGCCAGGAAGGCCCATTGCGTTGACCTTTTTAATATAATCGTCGATCATCGGCTTTGTAAGTTTTGAGATCTCGGCAAGATCGCCGGTGGAAAGCTGGATAAGCTGATGGTTATATTTTTCCTTTGACCATTTGAGGGATTCTTTTACGTGGTCATCGACATATTTCCCGGTCCATTCAGCCTGCTCGCGCCTTAAGTCGTCGAGGACCTTTTTAACATCGGCAGGAAGGGAATTCCATTTATCCTTGTTCATTACAACTGAGAAGGTGACGACAAAGAGGTTTGCCTCTGTGGCATAGGGGAGGTAGGCGGCAAAGTTAAAATCCTTCAGGATCTCCATGGACGATACGTTCCCTTTTACGATCCCTTTCTGGATTGCCTCGGGGGCCTCAGACTGCGGCATGCCGATCGGCGTGGCGCCGAGGCGCTTCAATACTTCAGCGCCGGTTCCCGATGCCCTCAGCTCCATACCCTTCAGGTCTTTAAGGGATTTAACAGGTGTCTTTGTCATGAGATCTGCGGGAGGACAGGTGAAGAAGGTCAGGAGTTTTACCTTCTCAAATTCTTTAGGATTGTATTTCTCGATAAGGTCGTAGAGGGCCATGCTCGCTGCCCTTGCGCTGTTAAATCCTATGGGAAGGTCAATGGCTTCTGATACGGGGAAACGGCCTGGCTGATAGCTCATGGCAAAGTTGCCGATATCCGCCGTCCCTGAGATTACTCCGTCGAAGATATTCTTCGCAGGCAGAAGGGTGCCTCCGGGGAATGTCTGGATCTTGACCTTGCCGGCAGTTCTTTTCTCAACCTCTTTTGCCCACCTTTCCATCTGGACGCATGGGAAGGTAGGAGCGGGCGGGAAATTCGCGTATTTCAATACAATAGGAGACTGTGCCCCTGCACTCTGCGGTATAATGACATGCAGGGTCATTAAGAATGCTGCAAAAATTAGTAGCGCTGTAATCCTTTTACTCATAATACACCCCCTGATAAATTTTTAACACCCCGTTTCCAATAGCAGATAAGACCCTCTTGTAAAGATACTCATGAAAACAATAAATGATATTTTAAAATTGTATACAAATAATCCTGTTACAGTTTTTACTGTATGGACATACTTTTGTCAAGTAGTTTTTGAAGACATGATCTCAGCGATTCTGTATGCTTCTATCAGGCTTGCAGGGTCGGCAAGCCCTTTCCCTGCGATATCGAATCCTGTTCCGTGACCCGGTGACGTCCGAATGAACGGAAGCCCGAGGGTAATATTGACGGTCTTCGAAAAGCCGGTGGTTTTGACAGGGATCAGGCCCTGGTCATGATACATGGCGATGTAAGCATCGCAATCCCTTCTATGGAAGAGAGTATCGGCAGGGAAAGGCCCTTCTGCATGGATACCTGCCGCATGTGCAAGGGAGATCGCCTCATCGATCACCGCTTCCTCCCTTCCGATAACTCCCTGTTCGCCGGCGTGGGGATTGAGCCCGCAGACCTTGATGTATGGTTTGCGGATCCCGAAATATCTCTGCAGAGAGTCGTGTGTGATCTTTATTGTTCTAAAGATCCTGCCTGCAGCGATTGACGAGGCGACATCTTTAAGGGGGATGTGGATGGTTGCGAGAGACACCTTCATTGTCCTGTTCGCCATCATCATTACATACTCTGTAACCCCTCCGTAATGGGCAAGGAGTTCCGTGTGGCCCGTAAACTTTATCCCGGCTGAGTGGATCGCCTTCTTGTTGATCGGACAGGTGACGATTGCCGAAGCGCCTCCTGAAAAGACAAGTTTTAGCCCCTCTATAATATACCTGAAGGACGCCTCGCCGAAGGCAGGCCCTGTTGAGCCGAAGCCGGCAGCCTTGATAATCCCGAGATCAATGAATTCGGCGTCGCCAAGGGAGCCGCAATGGAATGGTTTGAAATCGTATGCGCCCCGGTCGGCGAGGACCCGTTGAGTCTGGTGCATCACCCCGAGGTCGCCGACAACAACAGGTATGGTTTGCCTGCAGATGCGGGGCAACGACTTGATGATGATCTCCCCGCCTATGCCTGCGGGGTCTCCCATGGTCACAACTATTCGTTTCATACCGCTTACCGGGGCTTGCGTCGCCCCCTCCAGCAGCAAAGCTGCCGGAGCCTCCCCTTCTCGCTCGTGAACTCGCTATAGGTCCAATAGGTCATATAAGACTTATATTCCGCCCTCAGCAGCCAGCATCCGGTTTATCTCAGATTTTGATCTCGATGTACGATGACTTCCTCAGCTTGTCAATGTAATCTTTGTATCTCTTTTCCGATTCATTGAGGACGATCTTTTCGTGAATCGCGTCTTTTGTTGCATCAAAAGACTGTGTGCCTGATTTTTGTACATCCATCAGCTTGAGGATGTGGAAGCCATAGGGTGTCTGAATTACCTGAGTGTACGATCCGGGCGTGATCTGCATGAGGGGCTGCTTCAACTGGGGCATGAGGTCTTCTTTTTTGACATAGCCGATGTCGGCGCCGGTTTTTGCAGAGGGGTCATCTGACAGTTCCGCTGCAACTTCCTCGAAGGGTTTCCCTTCGCTCAAAAGCTTGTATGCGGCCATTGCCCTCTGTGCGCCGTCTTGCCTCTGCCCCGACACAAATATCTGTTTCAGCCTGTATTCTTCCTCTCTGTATTCGTCGATGTGTTTATCGTAGTATTCTTTCAGGTCGCTGTCTGTGATATTGACCTCCGGAGAGATAACCCGCGCGATGACCCTGCTGCGGAGGATGTTCATCTTGATCCCGTTCCGGAAGTCTTTGTAGGTCACATTTTCTTTTTTCAGTTGATCCCTCAGATCTGTTTCGCTGATGAGGTTCTGCTTCTTGATATTTTCGATAATGCCATCGATCTCCTTATCGGAGATATCGATCTTCAGTTTCCTGGCCTGCTGCCTTATGAGCGTATCGCTGATGAAGATATCGATCTTTTCCTTAAGCTTCAGGTTCCTTAAGTATTCATTGATTGATGTGTACTTGCCCTTTTTTTCTACGTGGACATAGCGTTCAACATCTTTCAACGTGATGATGTCGTCATTTACAATGGCGATTATCCTGTCCACCACCTCGCACTGGATGCCGGAAGGCAATACGAGCGACAGGATTACAAGGAATATTCCGCACAGCTTGCTCATTTTTTTACGGGCGGCGTTTCCTGCTTCTCCGGCGTTGCCGGTTTCCCGGTTTTTTCCTGTGTTTCAGGCGCCGCGGGCTTGTCCTCTTTCAGGAGCTCTTCGTTGACGGTGATCTTGGCAGACTTTTTTAGATCTTCTATATATTTTTCCAGAAGCTCCTTTTGCTTATCCTGTACCAGCTGCTGCCTGATAAAATCCTTTACCTCTTCGAAAGACACATACGCAGGGGGTTTTGTTCCTTCAAGCCTGATAATGTGGTATCCGAACTGGCTTTTTACCGGCCCGGTTACCTGCCCTACCTTTGTCAATTTGAATGCGGCTGCTTCATATTCGGGCAGCAATGTCCCCTTGGGGTGGAAACCGATCTCTCCGCCGCTGGCCTTGGCATTCGGGTCAATAGAGTATGTTTTGGAAAGGTCAATGAAATTTTCACCTTTCTGGAGCTTCTCCATGATCTGTTTTGCTTCTTCTTCAGTCTTCAAAAGGATGTGACGCGTATTGATTTCTCTTTCTTTTTTGAACTTTTCCTTGTTCGCATCGTAGTAGCTCTTCATGTCGTTGTCGGTAAGCTGCGCGTCTGAGGCGATCTTTTTCTTTAAGAGGGACTCGATAAGGAGCTGTTCTTTTATGTCGGAGAGCCTGTTCTGAAACTCTGCTTCACTTTCAACCTTGTTCTTGGCAGCCTCCCTGAGAAGCAGCTTCTTCATTATAAGCCTGTCGAGATATGTCTTTTTGCCGCTTTGCGTTGCTACCATCATCTTCATGTTCATCGGTATCTTGTCGAGCTCTTTATTGAATTCTTCCAGCGTGATCGTATTGTCATCTATGCTTACCAGCACCTTGCCGTTGTCTTTTTTTGCACATGAGAATACGAACAGGAAGGCAATAAAACAAACTAAGACCTTTTTCATGTCTTCACCTCTGTTATTTGATCTTTCTGTCTCTCTTATATCACAGAGAAATGATCTCCATCAATACATTTCTCGCGTATTTTACCAATTCTTCCGCAATTTTATCGCTCTGAAGGATGATCTTGCCGTCAGGCAGAAGCTTTAACTTGTTGCTGCCCTGTGAAACCATGGCGAGCAACCTTTTCATGTCCACAGGCGTACGGTCTGTTACGTGGACGACAAGCCGCCTGGAAGAATGTTCGACTTTCCTTATTTTTGCCCTGGTCAGAAAACATTTTAATGAGATGATGTCCAGGAGGTGAATGAGCGGTTGAGGCATCGTACCGTAACGGTCTGTGAGCTCCTCTCTGATGGAGGCCAGCTCATCATCATCCCTGATCTTTGAGAGCCGCTTATACATGAGGAGCTTTTGCGCGGAGTCGTCAATATACGCATCCGGTATATAGGCGTCCACAGGGATGTTAACCTCCGCGACGGCCTCTTCCTCCTTCTCTTCGGGCTTTTCTTTAAGCCCTTTTACTGCATCTGCAAGCATTTCGCAGTACAGTTCGAACCCGATAAGGTTGATGTTGCCCGACTGCTCCTTGCCGAGGAGATTGCCTGCGCCCCTTATTTCAAGGTCGTAGTTTGCGATATGAAACCCCGACCCCAGATCTGTCATCTCCTCTATGATCTTCAACCGGAGAGAGGCGTCCCTCGTAAGGATTTCATCCTTTGGAACGAGCAGGTAGGCGAAGGCCTGTTTGGCGCTTCTGCCGACACGCCCCCGCAACTGGTAGAGGTCGGCGAGGCCCATCCTGTGGGCGTTGTTGATGAAAATGGTGTTCACATTCGAGATATCAAGGCCCGATTCGATGATATTTGTGGAAAGCAGTATGTCGTATCCTCCCCCTATGAAATCCACCATAACCTTTTCAAGCCTTTTCTCGTCCATCTTTCCGTGGGCAACGGCTATCCTGACGTCCGGCAGAAGACTTTTCAGGTGTTCGTATACGACGCCTATGTTGTGGATGTAGTTATGAACGAAAAAGACCTGGCCGCCTCTCTGCAGTTCGTCTGATATCGCCTTTTTTATCAACCCGTCGTTGAACTTGATCACGAATGTCTTGACGGCAAGCCTGTCAAGGGGAGGGGTGTTGATGATGCTCAGGTCCTTGATGCCCGTTGATGCCATGTAAAGGGTCCTTGGTATTGGTGTTGCGCTTAGCGTCAGTACGTCGATGTCCTTTCGCATGGACTTCAGCTTCTCTTTATGTTTAACGCCAAAGCGCTGCTCCTCGTCAATGATCAGGAGTCCGAGATCCCTGAACTGGATATCCTTCTGGAGCAACCTGTGGGTGCCGATGACAATATCGACGGCGCCGCGCCTTATCCTCTCCGAGATTTCTTTCTGTTCTTCCCTGGATTTGAATCTGCTCAGCATGTCCACATTGACCGGGTAGCCGCCGATGCGCTCAGTGAACGTCTTGAAGTGCTGTTGCGCGAGGATGGTGGTGGGCACGAGAACGGCCACCTGCTTGTTGTCAAGCGCCGCCTTGAAGGAGGCCCTGAGGGCGACCTCGGTCTTCCCGAAGCCCACATCGCCGCACACGAGCCTGTCCATGGGCCTTGTGTTTTGCATGTCCTTCATCACATTCTCTATAGCCTGCATCTGGCCTTCGGTCTCTTCGTATTCGAACCGGGACTCCATCTCTCTTAGGAGCTCATCTTCGGGAGGATAGCTATGGCCTTCTGCAAGCTCCCTCTCTGCATAAAGCGCGATGAGGTCCCCTGCGATATCCTCGACCTGTTTCCTTACCCGTTTTTTTGTATTTTTCCAAAGATGGGAGCCGAGTTTGTCAATTTTCGGCTTGTACTTCTCGCTTCCTATGAATTTCTGAACAAGGTGGAGGTCGCTGACCGGCACATAAAGCTTATCGCCTTCCTGGTATTCTATAAGAAGGAAATCCCTGGCGTGCCCGTCCACCTTCAATGCCGTAATTCCTTTATATATTCCTATCCCATGCTCTATATGTACAACCCATTCCCCGATCTTCAGATCTTTAAAGGAATTGAGAAACTCGTCAAGGCCGTCCCATTGTTTTTTGACGACCCTCTTCTTCGGCCCCATGACGTCTTCTTCGGTAAGGACGATGATGTCATCCGTCCTGAACCCTCTCCTTAGCGGGCCCGCGACGATGCCCACTCCCGCTCCTTTTTGGCAAGAGACATCCCGGCGAGGATCGGCAGCGATATATCGTAGTTTTTAAAGATCTCCTGGAGCCTCTCGGCCTGGCGCCGCGTATTGACAAAAAGATAGATATGCCGGAACCCGCTCCATTCGTTTCTTAGCCTTTCCGTGAGTATCTTGAAGATCTCCGTCTTCCTGTTCTGAAAGATGATCTTCAGGTCTTCGTTGGAAACAGCCTTTACGGTAAGGCCTTCCTCTTCCCCTTCGACGCCGGAGATGTCAATATTCAACATAGAGCAGCACCTTTTTCTGATCCCTTCGAGAAAGGCAGGATCGCCGCCGTCAAGGTTGTGCATCAACGCGTCAAGCCCTTTATGAACGAGGGCCATGCCGGCTTCGAAATAATCGTGGAGCATTGAGGCGCCGCCGTCCCCGTGCTTCACAGGCGTGAGCGTGCACTCTTCGATCTCTTTCATCGATCTCTGGGTTGCAGAATCAAAGAAGCGGATGGAATACACCTGATCGCCGAGGAACTCGATCCGGAGGGGATTTTGTGACGAAGGGGGATATATGTCGACAATGCTCCCCCTCTTTGCGTACTCTCCGTTCTCACGGACGAGGGTGGAGAGCTCATATCCCTTGTCTTCAAGATATTCTATAAGGTCTTCCCTGAGCACGGTGTCTCCAAACCTTATCTTTTTGATGCTGCCGGTTACTGCCTGATGGCCGGCGAGAGGGTGTCCGAGTGCCCCATAGGGGAACAACCCGATAAAGCGGTCGTCAGAGAAAAGATGGTAAAGGAAGGCCGTTCTTTTTATTTCGTCCTCCCGCTCGAAGACCCGGTCAGAATATGGGGGGAATATATGCACGTCCCTCTTCGTAAAAAATTCTATCTCTTCCCTGAGAAGGAGCGCCTCGTCTTCAGCTTCATAGAATATAAAAGTTTTTCTGTCGATGGTTGAAAGGAGAAAAGAGAGGTACGATCCTATCTTGCCGGTGATGTAAATAAATCCCTTATTGCCGGGGTTGACCATAGCTATCTGAGGCTGAGGCGGGGCATACAAACATTCATGGGGATGGGAAATGGTCTCAGGGATCGGGAAGTATGGCCATATTCTTTTGGTATTCTGACATGACGGTTCTGGGAAAGCCTTTGTAGGCCTCTGCGGGCCTGTCTTTGGCCCCGTCCCGCTTTGCCCTTGTCGGCCCCACGTTGTACGCGTAAAGCGCAGAGTGGGTGTTCTCGAAATCGTCCATGAGACTGGCGAAGAAATAGACGCCTATCCTGATGTTGTTGTGAGGCTCGTCGAGGGTTTTATGTCCCGACCACTTTATACCCGCATGTTGGGCGATATGCTTTGCCAGTGAAGGCTTGACCTGAAGCAGCCCCCTTGCGCCCTTTGAGGAAACGGCGTCGTGCCTGAAATTGCTTTCCACCTTCATCATTGCAAGGATAAGCCGGTAATCGATTTCATGCTGGATCGACTCTTCATAGACTACCGATGCGATGGCCCGAAGCTGCTCTTTGTCTAATGTCATTTTTTCGGCCTTTAAAAACTGGGTTATGTTGTGGGTGATGATCTCTTTCCTGAGGGTGCCCCTGCTGCTGAGGAGGGAATAGGCGAAAGTGAAACAGAGGATCACCATGATGGAGATGAGCAGAATCGATAATCTGTGTTTGAACGGCATTACATATGTATAACACTATATGGTGCAGAAAGTCAACCTACCGAATAAAGCCGTACCCTTTGATGATGAAGAAGATCCCGAAAATTATAAGAAATATGCTGCAGCACAGGAGGATGGATTTTAAGACCCTGAGGCTCATGTACCTGCCGCCGAATTGTATCCCGTAGGAAACGAAGCTGTACCAGACAAGGTCCGATAGTATATGCCCTCCAAAAAAGGCGATAACGCCCTGCAGGCCGAGCCCCTTCGCGAACATTACATAGCCCATGCCGATTGTTATCCACCAGATGAACCAGTAGGGGTTCGAAAGGCTGACGAGGATGCCAGCCGCAACGGGGTGCATGCCGCGCCCCTCAGATCTTGCCGGGCCTTCGAGGCTGTAGTGTTTGAGGTCTTTAATGGTCATTGAACCCATATAGATAAGAACTATGCCGCCAAAAAAGGCTATGACGGAAAAGAGAATGCTGTTGTTCAGCAGATTCCCGAGCCCGAAGACGATGACGCAGAGGAGAACAAATTCAAGGATACCGTGGCCGAGCACGACCAGCGGGCCGGTAATACCGCCCCTCCGCGTCGATTCGCTGATCGTCACGGTAAGCAGCGGCCCAGGGGCCATGGCGCCGGTAAGGCCGAGCACGAAACCAACAGAAAAAAGACCGGGCAGATTCATGAAACTCCTCTGAACTTAGAAAGCCCAATAATATACACACAAATAATTTTATTCACAACAGGGATCGTTTTTGTTAATATGAACGAATGCGGTACGTTGTCGATCTCAATTGCGACATGGGTGAATCCTTCGGAGATTATACGCTCGGGAAGGATGATGAGGTAATCAAGTACATAACATCATCAAACATAGCATGCGGCTTTCACGCCTCTGATCCGAATGTGATGGAAAGAACGGTCAGGTTGTGCAAGGAACACCATGTGATGACAGGCGCCCACCCCGGTTATCCCGATTTAATGGGCTTCGGAAGGAGGCTCATGGAAGTGGGCACGGACGATCTGGTAAATTACGTTCTCTACCAGGCCGGGGCTCTCACAGGTTTTCTTGCTCTCCACGGCATGCCTCTCCAGCATATCAAGATGCACGGGGCGCTCTATAATTCCCTGGTCAACAACGACACTGCATACCTCAGGATCATTGAATCGGCGGCGAAGGCCTTTGGCGATGTGATCTTTCTAACCCTCGGCACGATAAAAACGGCAGAGCTTAAAAAGGCCTGCAGGCAGAAAGGGATCAGGGTCGCCCTCGAGGGATTTCCCGACAGGATGTATACCGATGAAGGTGAGCTTCTTCCCAGGAAATACAAGGAAGCTGTCCTGAAAGATCCTGAACTCATCGCCAGAAGGGCGGTGCGGATGGTAAAAGAAAAGGGGGTTGAAAGCGTCAACGGCCGCTGGGTCGCGATGGAGCTCGATACAATGTGCATCCACGGAGACAACATGGAAAGCATAGAGGCGGCGCAGAAGATCCGTGAGTATTCTCTCGCGGAAGGCATAACTGTCAGGCCGCTCTGTGAGTTTGTGTGAATACAATGAACTGGACGCGCTATGGAGAGGAAGGCATCAGGATCGTTTTTGGCAATACCGTCAGCGCCGACGTCCATGAGAAGGTAAGGCGGTATTATTTCTTTCTCAAGTCCCTTCACCTGCAGGAAATAATCGACGTCATCCCGTCCTTTACAACCTGCATCATTTACTTCAACGATCAGATGACAGACGCGGACACGCTCATTGCCAATCTGCAGGAAAAGGAGAGAGCCCTCCCGGAGATAGCGATCCCCGCCCCCGCAACCCATACGATTCCCGTAATGTACGGCGGCCAGTATGGGCCCGATATGGAATTTGTCTGCTCCTACGCAGGACTTACGCCGGATGAGGTCATCGAGATACATTCCGGCACTGTCTACACGGTATTCGCAGTCGGATTTATACCCGGTTTCCCTTATATGGGAACGCTGGATAAACGGCTCTTTGTACCGCGCCTTGAGGTCCCACGCCTGAAGGTGAACGAAGGATCTGTGGGACTTGCCCAGCTCCAGACAGGGATATACTCTTTTGAATCTCCCGGAGGATGGAGAATAATCGGGAAGACAGACAGAAGGCTTTTCGATCACGGCCAGGAGCCGTACAGCCTTATGAAGATCGGCGACCAGGCGAGGTTCGTCCCGCTATGATAGAGGTCATTAACCCGGCATGGCTCTCGATGGTAGTGGATGGCGGGCGATACGGCCACGCAGATATCGGCATGCCCCCGTCGTCGGCGCTCGACAGGTATGCATACACGGCGCTGTGCCGTCTTCTGGGATACGCCGCCGGCATGCCTGCCATTGAGGTCATGGGCCACGATTTTTCTTTGAAGGTCAACACGGACCTGTCCTGCGCGTTCACCGGGGCGAGGGTTGCGGCATTTGTCGACAGCGTGCCGATAGCCCCCTGGAAAGTGTTTAAGGTAAAGGCCGGCAGCACCGTCAGGGTAAAAGAGGTCACCGAGGGGCTTCGCTATTATATTGGTTTTTCCGGTATTATCGTTGCGGAAAAGGTTGCAGGGAGCTTTACGACAAACCTTGAGTGCCGCTTCGGCGGCTACTTTGGGAGGCCCTTCATGAAGGGCGACAGGGTAGCGCTGAAGGACGTCCGCGATGCCGGTGAAAGGTCGATTGACGAATCGCTGATCCCGTCGATGAAGGGGCCCCACGTTTTGAGAATCATTGACGGAGAGGAAGCAGGCTCCTTCGCTACGGAAACATTAAAGAGTTTATTTGAAACAGACGAGGATCCGTGGTACAAAGTAACGACAAAAACGAACAGAACAGGGATACGCCTGGAAGGCAGGCCTCTCGAATTCAGAGAAGGGGCGGACCAAAGCATCATCTCCGAAGGGATCCTGCCGGGAGTTGTACAGGTCCCCGGCAGCGGGCAGCCGATCATTGTGCTCTATGAGAGAACAATAGGCGGTTACGCGAGGATCGGTCATGTTATAAAGGCCGACCGCGATCTGCTTGCCCACCTTAAGCCTCTGGACAAGGTAAGGTTCCAACGGGTTGCGCGGGAGGAGGCCGAAAGGCTGTGGAGTGAGAAAACAGCATGGTATGATGCCATGCTGCGGCAATAACGGAAACCATAAATGTGTATTTTTAGAGCTTCAAAAAATAAACAAGGAGGGGTAGTGATGAAGATCAGAAGTGCAGCAGTCTTTTCATTGGTATTGTTCCTTTCGCTGCTTATCGCTTCGCCGGCAGCTTTTTCCGCAGAGAAGGAGATAAAGATAGGAGTGCTCTACCCGCTTTCCGGCGCTCTCGCAACGATAGGAAGAGACCTCCAGAGGGCCGCAGAGGTCACCGCCGACATCATCAACAACAAAGCGCCCGGCGTGGACATCCCCATGGCCCAGTGGGGCGGGATTCCGAACCTTGGCGGCGCGAAGATCAAGCTGATCTTTAAAGACCATAGGGGGGAACCGGACCGCGGTGCGGACCTTGCGAAAAGCCTCATACTCGACGACAAGGTCGTGGGACTCATGGGAGCGTACAACAGCGCGGTGACAAAGACCGTAAGCGCAGTGGCCGAGAGATACGGGATCCCCATGATCAACGACTCCTCCACCTCTCCCGATCTGACGGAGAGGGGCTTTAAGTGGTTCTGGAGGACGACCCCCCACGACAATTATTTCAACAGGGATCTCTTCGAGCTCCTGAAAGGCCTTACGGAGGGCAAGGTAAAGGGCGTAAAGGCTGTCCCGAAGAAGAACCTTCAGAACCTCGCCTATGCCTGTGAGAATACCGAATGGGGCTCAAGCGTCGCAAAATCGATTGAAGGTTACGCGAAGGAATACGGCTTTACAATCACCAAAGGGCTCCTCTACAACGCAAACGCGCCGGACCTCACATCCGAGGCAAAGGCCCTTGTCGCGGCGAAGCCCGACGCAATGCTCTTCGCCGCATACCTCTCCGATTCTCTCCTGATGATCAGGACGCTGAAGGGGATGAAGGCGCAGACGAAGTTTTTCTGGGGACAGGATGCAGGCTTCGAGATGGCAGATTTTGCGAAGACCCTGGGCGCGGATATAAACGGCGTCCTGACGAGGACGGTCTTCATCGACAAGATCACAAAGGTGAAAAAGGTAGCAGGCCAGGTCAACGCCATCTATAAAGCGAAATACGGCGACGACCTGACAGGTGCCACGGCACGGTCGGTCGTCGGTGTCCAGGCATGGGCATATGTCCTGAACAAGGCAGCGAGCACCGATCCGAAGGCTATCCAGAAGGCCTGCAATGAGATCAATATCCCTGCAGATGAGCTTGTGATGCCCTGGGCAGGTGTCAAGTTCGATGCCAAAGGACAGAATGTCCTCGGCAGGGGCCTCATCGGTCAGTACCAGAAAACAACGGACGGCAAGGTCAGCCTGGAGATCGTCTATCCCTTTGACCTTGCAACGGCCAATTTCATCTATCCCTTCCCGGGATGGAAATAGTTTTTTAAAGCATTCAGCTCTCAGCAAATTTATTATACTGAAGGCTGACCGCTGAGAGCTGAATGCTGATTTTATCAAGGAAGACTGTACATGCTTATAGCTGATGCGCTGCTGCAGGGGATATTGATGGGGCTTCTTTTTGCCCTTGTTTCTCTTGGCCTCACGGTGATATTCGGGGTGATGGACATCGTTAACTTCGCCCACGGGGAATTCCTTATGCTCGGGATGTACTCCGTTTACTGGGCGAACTTCTTTTTCCATATCGACCCCCTCATTGCCCTGCCGGTATCGGCTGTTGTCGGGGTGCTCCTGGGGCTTGCATCATATTACTGGTTCATCAAGTACCTCCTCAGGGGGCCGGCGATCGCCCAGCTTTTCGGCACCTTCGGGCTCATGCTCTTCTTGCAATATTTTGCCATGTTCCTCTTCAGCGCCGATTACCGGATGATCGACAAGGGGATCCTTGTAGGGAAAAGCCTCTCTGTGGGGCCTTTCATCTTCGACTGGACAAAGCTCGCCGCAGGGATCCTAAGCCTCGTAGCCTTTGCAGTTGTCTACTATTTCCTCCATAAGACAAAGACCGGAAAGGCCCTCCAGGCAACATCTCTCAATAAAGAGGCGGCGTCCTATATGGGCATCAGGACGGACCGCATGAATGCCATCGCATGGGCGATAGGAGGAGGCACCGTTGGGATGGCGGGCGGGATGCTGGTGAACTTTTACTATGCCTACCCGATGGTGGGGATACTCTTCGTGATGATTGCCTTCGCCTGCGTAGCGCTCGGCGGTTTCGGAAGCATCAAGGGGGTCTTTTTCGCGGGGCTGCTCATCGGTATCCTGGAGATGATCTTTCCTGTGTTCGGCCACCTCATCGGCTCTGATTTCCTTGGCCCGCACTTCAAGTTCACCATTGTGTACCTTGCATACTTTATCATCGTGGTCGTCAGGCCCCAGGGATTGTTCGGATGGAAAAACTAAAAGACGCCCTCGATTTCAGCGATTTCTCAAAGGCGGAAAGGATCGGCCTCGTCATCTTTTCCGTTTTTCTCCTTGTTTTCCCCCTGCTCGGCGCAGGCTCCTTTGCAAAGACCGTCATGATCCAGTTCCTCCTCTTTTCCCTCTTTGGGATGGGGTGGAACACGATAGGAGGATACGGCGGACAGGTTGAGCTTGGCAAGGCGCAATACGTAGGGATCGGCGCCTATACCGTGGCGCTCATGATGGTTTGGTGGAGGGTCCCTTTCTGGATCTCCATGCCGATCGGCATTCTAATCGCCGTCGGGTATTCTTTCATCATCGGGTACCCGCTCTTCAGGCTTAAAGGGCATTACTTCGCCATCGCCACCATCTGTACATCCCTTGTGCTCAAGGATATATTCGACAACTGGAATCTTGTGGGCGCCGCGAAAGGCATAGAGCTGCCCATCCATGACCATCCCGATTTCCTTTACATGCAGTTCAAATCGGACACCTATTACTATTATTTCATCATGGCCCTCTTCTATATAGGACTTTTCTACATGAACTGGTTCAGGAAATCGAAGCTCGGCTACCAGTTGCGTATGATCAAGGACGATGAGGACGCTGCGGAAAGCCTGGGGATCGATATCCGCTGGTGCAAGATCAAGGCATACTCCATCGCATCGGCATTCGTCGCTGTCGGCGGGGGTTATATAACGGTGTACAACCTTTACGTGGACCCTGCCTCTACGATGGAGCTGTCCCTTTCGATCAAGATAGCCCTTATGGCGATGCTCGGCGGAGCCGCCTCGCTCTGGGGCCCGATCATCGGAGCGGCCTTTCTTGTTCCCCTCGACCGTTTCCTCGGAAGCTGGCTCGGTGGACAGAAAGGGCTCACTGGGATCGATTTTATGATCTATTCAGCCCTTATCATAGTCGTTTCTGCGTATCAGCCCCGGGGCATATGGGGGATCATAGAACAGTTCAGAAAAAGGGGGCATTAGCGGTGTCTTTTCTGACGGTTGAGAACATCGTGAAGGATTTTGGCGGGCTTGTTGCGAACAACAACATATCCTTTTCCATCGATGAGGGGGAGATAGTCGGTCTAATCGGCCCTAACGGCGCCGGCAAGACGACGCTTTTCAACTGCATTGTCGGCTATCACAGGCCGGATTCGGGGAGGGTTGCCTTCAGGGGGAAGGATATAACCGGTTTCAAGCCTTACAAGACCAACCGTGAAGGCATCGGCAGGACGTTTCAGATTATGAAGGTAACAACAGGGATGACGGTTCTTGAAAATGTCATGGTAGGCGCCTTCTGCAGGACCAATGACAGAAATACGGCCAGAAGCGAGGCGCTTGACGTCCTCGGGGACCTTGCCCTTGATGGGGTGAAAGACTATTACATCAACGAGCTTCCCATCGCGATCCAGAGAAAGGTGGGGCTTGCCAGGGCGCTTGCTACGAAGCCCGCGCTCCTCATGCTCGATGAGGTGGCCTCCGGTCTCAACCCGACGGAGATAGAAGAGGTGGTAGAGCTCTTAAGAAGGCTGAACAGCGCGAAAAAGATCACCCTCTTCCTCATAGAGCATATCATGGAGATGGTAATGAAGGTATCCCAGCGGGTAATCGTCCTCGATTACGGCGAGAAGATCGCTGAAGGCCTGCCTGCAGATATCGTGAAGAATGAGAACGTCATCAAGGCCTATCTGGGGGAAAAATATGCTCAAGGTCTCTGAGATTGAGGTCAGGTACAGCGGAATACCGATCATCCACAACGTATCCCTCGTTGTGAACGAAGGTGAGCTCGTTACCGTTGTGGGCGCCAACGGCGCAGGGAAATCGACGCTGCTCAAGACCATCGCAGGCGCACTCCACACGTCAAAAGGTACGATCCGTTTCGAAAATGAGAATATACAAAATCTTGCAACCCCGGAGATCGTACGGCGGGGCATCACTTATGTCCCCGAGGCGCGCCTCATATTCGGCCCTCTGACCGTTGAGGAGAACCTGGAGATCGGCGCATATATCGTCAGCGATGCGGCGCAAAAGAGAAACAATCTCGAATATGTCTATAACCTTTTTCCGCGCCTCGCGGACAGAAAAAAACAGACCGGCGGCACGTTGTCGGGCGGCGAACAGCAGATGCTCGCGATCGGGAGAGGGCTCATGTCAAACCCGAAACTCCTCATGCTTGACGAGCCTTCGCTGGGGCTTATGCCCAAGCTTGTTGATGAGATGCTTGGCGCAGTGGCAAAATTGCGAGGTGCAGGGAAGACCATACTCCTTGTAGAGCAGAACGTCAGGGAATCCCTCGAACTGGCAGACCGCGGCTATGTGCTCCAGACCGGCCGCACGATACTGGAAGGAACAGGGGCTGAGCTTCTCAACACGGAATCGATCAGAAAGGCGTTTCTTGGGCTTTAATGTGGTTTATCAAAAAACTTCTTGACGTTGTTTTTCGTCTGGATCCCTGGTTTTTAGGTATAATAGTATGAGTATCGGTGCCGGGCTTTCCTTTAGCAAACCGTCGTGAGGCGAGGAAGCTCGGTCTTTTGCGCAGCAAAAGTTCCGAAGCCGAACGCGAGCGAATGGAGCCGCAGGAGCGAAATGAGCGTGTTTGCGGGGAAAGCCCGGCACCGATACTCCAATTAAGCATCAGTAAGGAAAAATATGAGGAGGAGGACGAATGAAATACGATGATCCGAAAAAGGTCCGGGCCATGATCCGGAAGGACCTATGGAGAAAGCCCACTGCGGGGATTGCCCCCGGCTACGCGCAGGCGAACCTCGTGATCCTCCCCCAAAGGTATGCCTTCGACTTCCTTCTTTTCTGCCAGAGGAACCCGAAGCCGTGCCCGCTCCTCGAGGTGCTGGAGCCGGGCCGGTTCACAACGAACTTCCTGGCCTCAGGGGCCGACATAGGAACTGACCTTCCTTTATATAATGTCTACGAAAAAGGAAAACTGAAAAGAACCGTTGCCGGGATAAAAGACCTCTGGCAGGAGGACTTCGTGACCTTCCTCATAGGCTGCAGCTTTTCCTTTGAGGAGGCGCTTATCCGCGCAGGGATTCCCGTCCGCCACATCGAGGAAGGGAAGAACGTCCCCATGTATGTAACGAATATCCCCTGTTATGATGCGGGCATCTTCACGGGGACGATGGTTGTTACTATGCGCCCTATGCCTGCCGGCCGGATCGTCCCTGCAGTCCGGATCACCTCGCGGTATTCATCGGTTCACGGGGGGCCTGTCCATATAGGCGACCCGGCGAAGATCGGCATCAGAAATATCAGGCGGCCGGACTTCGGGGAGGCCGTGACCATAAAGAAAGACGAAACCCTGCTCTTCTGGGCCTGCGGGGTGACGCCCCAGGTCGCGGTAATGAACGCGAAGCCAAACATCTGTATTACCCATGCCCCGGGACATATGTTCGTTTCCGACGTCCTCAATGAGGAACTGGCTAATCAATAGCTGTATTTCACTCCTCTTCCAGCTTCCCTATCTCTCTTATCTTCAGGTGCTCCTTTATCAGGAAGATGAAGCCCACGATGTTGTAAGGGATGTACCAGGAGGCGTGAAAGAGGATCGAGGCGGCGAAGCCCTCATGCTTCGGCACGTCAAATATGGACAGCAGATATACAAGAAGGAACTGATAGAGGCCGAAATACCCAGGGGAAGAGGGGATCGTGATGCCCATGTTGAGGAGGACACAGACAAAAGGGATGTACATTACGTTGATATTGATGTTCAGGGTCTTGAGCACGAAATAGAGCGCAGCGGCCATACAGAGCCAGGTGATGAAGGCAATAGGGACGAGCATGAGCAGGTTCAGTGGAGAGCCGATCCGCTTCAGATTTTCCTGGATCTCGATAAGCCTCTTTCCGAACCTGGCAAGGGCAGGCCTTTTTACCCTTGAAAGCCTTCCGGCAATTGCCCCGGCAAATCTCTCCCTGCTTAAAAGTACCATGAGCGTGATCAGGACGAAGAGCGCGAGCACGAGTATGGAGATGGCCTGGGAGACCCTGGGAGGGAGGCTGTGTTTCGGAAAGAAGACAAATGTTATGAGCAGAAGCCCTATAAGATCGAATATCCTGTCTATGATGACCGTTGTTATGCCGTAAGTGAGTGAGATGCCCGTCCTTTTTGACAGGACGTAGCCGCGGGCGATCTCGCCGATCCGTGCGGGAAGGACGTTGTTGATGAAAAGTCCGATAAGTAGCGCTATGAATGAATCGCTGAATCTGACGTTCCCCCCGGCTATCCTTGTCCATTTAACGGAGCAGAGCGTGGCAGCGGCGAAGATAGAGACCGTAGGCATGAAGGCGAAACGGAGGTCGGCGTTTTTAAGGGTATCAATGATCTCCCGGAAACGGATATCCTTCATTGAAAAATATAGGAGAACGATGCTAATCAGGAGCCCGAGTACGGTAAGAAGTTTATGTTTTTTCATTCAAAGTACCAACCCTTCTTTCAGGATGAAGGGACCGGATCGCTGCAGTCAACATGTTTTAAAAAGATACGGCTGGTATGTCAAGGATTTAATGCAGCATGAAAGGTGAAACATGAAAAGTAAAAAGCGAAAGCCCTCCTCGCCTTCATGCCTCACGCCTTACGGGTGTGGCAAGACGGGTTTTTTTAATAAGTTCTTGACAATTATCCGCCTTTTTTGTTCTATTTAGACACTTTAAAAGGGTTCAGGAGTGCATCAATTCCGGAACCCTTCATTGTGTGAACAGGGGTATTTCATGAAGAGAATTGGAATAATCGGAACAGGCTCCTATCTTCCCGAAAAGGTAATGACGAATTTCGATATTGAAAAGTTTCTGGATACGTCTGATGAATGGATCTTTACGAGGACAGGCATTAAGGAAAGGCGGATCGCCGACGAGAAACAGGCGACCTCCGATCTCTCCAAAGTCGCTGCGGAGCGCGCAATGGAGGCTGCAGGCGTGAAGGCTGACGACATAGACCTTCTTATCCTTGCCACGATCACGCCTGACACACATTGCCCTGCCGGGTCGAACTGGCTTGAAGCAAAACTGCAATGTCACCACGCCGTGTCATTTGACATTACGGCGGCATGCTCAGGCTTCATCTTTGCCCTGCACGTTGCCGACAGGATGATCCGGTGCGGGACGAACAAAATGGCGCTTGTCGTTGCCGGCGAGATCATGACGCGGGTGGTGAACTGGAAGGAGCGCGAAAGCTGCATCCTCTGGGGAGACGGGGCGGGGGCGGTTGTTCTCACTGAAACTGGAACAGGCGCGGAGGTCCTCTCTACCCACATCCACACTGACGGAGCAGGAGGCGATACGCTCCTTATGCCGGGCGGCGGTTCAAAGACAACGCCTATCTCCTATGAGAGCGTAGACCGGGGTCTCCACTTCCTGAAGATGATAGAGGCGAACAAGTCCTTCAAGGTTGCGGTGAACAGGTTCTCGGAGGCCTCCGAAGAAGCGGTTGCCGCGAATGGTTACGCGATAGGCGATGTGGATGTCATTATTCCTCATCAGGCAAATCTGCGCATCATGCAAGGGATGGCGAAGAAGCTGAAAGTGCCCATGGAAAAGGTCTACATGACCATCGAAAAATATGGTAATATATCCTCTGCAACGGTGCCCATAGCCCTTGACGAGGCCGTTCGGGACGGTACCGTCGTGAAGGACAAGCTGGTTCTTTTAACTGCATTCGGAGGCGGTCTCACCTGGGGCAGTTCTTTGATACGATGGTAAAAAAGATGCTGCGGGTTGCAAGTTACGGGTTAGAACATGCAACCGGGCACTCGCAGCGCGCAATGTCAGATTGTCCGGAGGGATGGCTGAGCGGCCGAAAGCGGCGGTCTTGAAAACCGTTGGGCGTGCAAGCGCCCCGTGGGTTCGAATCCTACTCCCTCCGCCACTCCCTATTTTTTATGTGTTTTTATAATTCCTTATAAGTTATAAAAATCCTTTAAAATTAGTTAGATATCAATTTTGACTGTTCATATGAGTCCACTAAAGACCATTGACAGCCATCAATTTTCTGTGGTAACTTTTTGGGGTAACCATGCTTACCCGTTCTGAGTTACCACAGTTTCACAGAGTTTGAAAAGGGGGTTGCCTTATGCCGCTTACGGACATACGTATCAGGAACGCGCGTCCCAGGAAAAAACCCTACAAGATGTACGACGCATCCGGTCTGTATCTTCTTGTCACTCCTTCCGGAGGCAAATGGTGGAGGTTCAACTATCTCCTGAAGGGAAAGCAGAAGACCATCAGCCTCGGCGTGTATCCCGATGTAAGCCTGAAGGAGGCCAGAAGCAGAAGAGACCGGGGGAAAGACCTCCTTGCGGAGGGCGTCGATCCCTCGGCGATGAGGAAGGCGCAGAAGGCTGACGGGGCCATGACCTACGGAGATCTGACCATGGAGTGGTTTGAGAACAGGAAGTCAACGTGGGTGGAAAGACACGCGGAAACGGTCTTGCAGAGGATCAACAACTACATCCTCCCCGCATTCGGGGATACCCCCGTCACTGGGATCACGACGCCCCTGCTTTATAAGTTCCTGCAGGGCATAGAGCAAAGCGGCAAGATCGAGACGGCGCACAGGGTAAAACAGATAACGAGCATGATATTCCGGTATGGCATCGTGAAGGGTGTCGCAGAGAGGGACCCCGCATCGGACCTGGGGCGGGGGATGCTTACGCCGTCTCGGCCGCAGCACTATGCGACGATCCTCGAACCTGCGAAGATAGGCGCCCTCATGAGGGCGATCGACGGGTATGAGTACGTGCTCGTAAGGTGCGCCCTCAAGCTCCTTTCACTCACCTTTGTCCGGCCGGGAGAACTCCGTAACGCACGGTGGGAAGAGTTTAGGTTTGATGAAAGGCTGTGGGAGATCCCCGCCGAGAAGATGAAGATGAAACGGGAGCACGTGGTCCCTCTCTCCAAACAGGCAATCGCCCTGCTCAAGGAGTTGCGGTCGTTCTCGTCATACCTGAAATCGGAGTATCTCTTTCCGAGCCTGCGGAGCAGGCACAGGCCCATCTCCGACGTGACGATGCACGCGGCGCTGCGGCGCATGGGGTACGACACGAAGAAAGACATCACCCCTCACGGGTTCAGGGCCATGGCGCGTACGATCCTTCATGAACGTTTGAAGTTCCCTCCCGAGGTGATCGAGCACCAGCTGGCCCACGCCGTTCCCGACGCGCTCGGAGAGGCGTACAACAGGACGAAGTTCATCGACGAGAGAAAGAAGATGATGCAGGCATGGGCGGACTATCTGGACGAGGCAAGGCGGTTAGTTTGAACCGAATCCATTTCTGCGGGATTTCTCGATGCCCAGCACGAGCTCCTTGAGCTCTTCGTTGTTCATTTTCCGGTAAAGCGCAGACATTACCTTTTCCACTTCGTCATCGGCCCAGACGGATACCCTGTCGCCAAGCTTGACCGGTCTGGGGAAGAGACCTTCCCTGATGAGATGGTAGAGCGATGCCCTGCACAGCTTCATCTTTGCCATTACATCCCTTGGTCTTAAGAACTCCATATTTTTTTATACCTCCTTACACGTTATTATATTTTTTCATAGATGTATTACTTCCAGGGTTACGCGAAAAAAGGAGGCTGGGAACGATTTTTAAAACTATTTGATATTATTCCATAATAAGAGAAATATCGCAAAAAAAGCGATTTTTTGCATCTTTTTTCGGTATATGCTTCGTTTCTTTGCAAAAAACCCAAAAAACCCCAAAATTTGCAGTTTTCATATCTTAACTATTTGAAATCATTGCATATGGCATATCCGGGCAAGCCCTTCTTTGTCAGAACGGCTTGAAATCCATGATTCGTATTCTACCGTGCCCAACTTACTGATGGCGCTTGATCACATCTCTCATTCTATTTTTAATATGGTCTACGTGCTTTCTTATATTCATCCGTAATATATCCTGCCATTTGGCATCCGATTGTCCATCGCGGATCGCCCTGACAACCTCTTCAATAATAGCTTCTTTATTGAGAGCAATCCCCACATCATCCATACGGCGGACCAATGCAGGGACCTGCTCGAACAGGATTTCAGTTGCCACATCTTTTTTTAACGTATCCATCGTGTTATCATCAAAATTGACGAAATGCCTGATCTGTTCAGGAGTTGGTTTTGGCCTTTCATTCGTAATTTTCGACCGGATATGCGAAAGCAGTTCAGGCATCGTGTATGCATTTAGTTCAACGCGGCGGTAACTATATATCGTCTTACCGTCTTTATCCTTTCTGGTCTTCTTCTTCGGCCAGAAAAACTGCTGCTCTTCCTTGCTCATCGATTCATACATGTTTTCGTATGATTTTTGTGATTCATATATCTCTGCGTCATCCAGTTTGCGATATTCAACGATATCCCTATAGGACAGTCCGATATCAATCGCCTCAAGAGGTTTTCTGTATGTTTTGGACCCCTCTATTATCCTATTCTTAATATTGATGCCATCGAAGTCGCAGTCATGGAGGACATAAACTGCCACCCCCCGCGAAAGGAACCCTTCGATCATCTTTTTTATGTTTCTCGTACTATACCCTTGAGACAAAATCAGCTTCAGGCCGAGTTCATCCGCAATCCCTGATCGCTCCAGTGCTTCCTTGAATCCCTGTTTTTCTATGAATAAAACCGCAGTTGTTCCAAGTTCAAGCGGGTATTCTATCCTCAATTTGGAAGATGAATAGGCCCCGGCATCAAGCGACAACCTGCACTCCGTTCTATTGTTCACCTTGTAAAGGAAACTATTTACATTTCGCGTACTGATGGGCATCTCACCGCCTTCTTCGGGATCTATATAGACCCCTCGTTGTTCGAAAAAGATCTTGTCTTCGAAATCAGGATTTTCTTCAAACATCTTTGTCAAAACATCCTGTGTAAATTTACCGGAGTCATACTTGTTCAGGGAGATGCCGTGATTATTGATGATCAGCTTGCGCACAGCATAGAACACCTGTCTGGCCGTTGTCGGATATCTCCAGTCGCCGGTTGCCAACCGGGCGCCCTCCGCAAAGTACTCATACATTAAATTTATCTTGGACCTTTTCTTTATTTTCTTTCCGGATATGTCTCCAGATAGGCTATTGTGAGACCTTGCCGTCCTCTTCATGGCCTTCAATGCATGTATCACTAACGGTTGGATTACCTTAAGGATAACTCCCTTCATCTCCTCGACATTAATATTGGCCTTTGACTTGTCATAAAATTCAAGATATGGGGTGATCAGCTGAATCAGGAGTTTATAGCCCTCACCTGTCATAAACCCGGTTTGATCAATCACATCCCCCAATGAAAAAACACCTTTCAACGATAAGGCGCGATTAAGAAAATTCTTCTCAAACCCTACATTTTCGATGTTAAATTTTAAAGGGCAGGCACCATATGTAATGGTATTGTTAATGGCTGTAACAATCGAATTGTCATCTTCAGCAACCGACAGGACCGCCTCAATAAAAAATGGTATCTGTGCGCCGTTCTTTTCGTAAGTCCCCTGACCGCAACCGTACTTTATATAGTTTTCCCCGTATATCGATTTGGCCATTTTGTTTCCGATGGAATACCTTTTCAGGAAGTCGGGGGACACGGTTTTGGAATTCCTTTTCAGCGCATCGTGGATGTTTTTTATCATAACGTGCGCATCCTTTTGCGATTCCAGTCTGCCGATAAATTTCGGGATAGTGAGTCCGGGCGTAATTTTCTTTACCTTGTAATAGTCTGACAAAAAACTTTTTGTCGTTCTATCGGGATATCTCGCTGCAACAGAGGCCACCTGCTCCGCAAACGATTGGAGATCATACCAATGTATGCTGTGAATATCCGGTAAGTTACGGTGGACCATTATGTATGGCGGAGGGTCATCACCATGAAAAGTAAACTTGATATCGGGGTTCACAACCCGATATTCATGAATATATTTTTCAACGTTGTATGAAAGCCTTTCCCCCAGGAAGTCACCATAAATATGGATGCCTTTTGGGAAATCCGTCTCCTCGATCACCTTCTCGAAAGCATTGTTTAAGTTCCTCATACCTATGCGTTCGCGATTCGGGATATACGTGATTTTTCCGCGGTCAGCAGTAACAAAGTGGAGATGGTAATTATTGATGTAACAGATGCCGATAATTGTCTTTAATGCATTCCCCCGCATTCCCCTGCTTACCTTTCGGTAAAGCTTGGAGCTTACATATTTACTGAAATCATAAATTTCATCGAGCAACTCTTCTGAAAAACCCCGGCCGCTGTCGCTGATTGCAAAGTGGTTATAGCAAGAAATGATACGGATCTCCTTTTCGTCTTTCTTTTTATCAAGCTCGTCCAGGGAATTATCGATAAGCTCCTTAACGATTATGTTATTCCATCGGTCAGGGGGCATCCCGATTATTTCCTGAAGACCACTTTTCTCAAAGTACTCAAGTCCCATCTTTTTTTCCAAAATATCCATTCTTCTCATATCATTTCTCCTTTTCGGCTATTCTTTGTTTTTTTAAGTAATCGACGAATCCTGCAAGGCCTTACAATTTGATTTCCTGCCGTACATTCCGGCTTCGCAATATTTTCGTATCCCCGTTTTTTGCTGCCTCGGTATTTGCCTGAATAATAAAACATCAAATATCCTCCCTGCAATTTTAAAAAACAAGGAAAAAGAGGTAATACATATATAAGGTAATGCCTGAGTAGCTTATGCGAACTAAAAGGGTGACGCCAGTCTGGGCGGCACTCTTTGACGACAGGAAACAATGCATGGTGCATTGTGCCAATCTTCGGGCCGGCAATCCGTTGAACACCCATATTGTCAGCCCCGCTCATTCAGCAGCGCTTTATAGCACTGCCTTAGATAGCTGAAACTCACATTTACTTTACAGTAACTCCTGAGGTACCGGGCCGTCTTCCGCCACGACATATTCTCGTCCTCACGGAGTTGTCTGATCAAATAGAAGTTCCTGCGTATGCTTTCCATGTCTTTGCCGGTCTTTTTGCCGGGAGTCCCCCTGATTCTCTCCAAACGGATTCGGGAGATCGTTTTGACCCTCTCGGTGTCAACCCTCGCCTTGTACGACAGCGCCTTTTCCGCGTTGTGCATTTCGGCGACGGCGAGAAGGAACATCGAGTAGTGGAATTCCGCCGCCTGTTCCTCGTCGAGCCCGCCTTTTATCCGGTTGGCTCGTATCATGCGCGTGTGGATCCTGTGGACATCGATCCTCAGTGATTCCGGCAGGCGGGCGTAGTACCTAAAAAGTGCATCTTTTGTACCCTGGGATATGCTGCCGGTCTTTTTGCCGGCCGCCTGGTATTCCATGAGCGCCTCCTTTGTTTTTTTAAGGGGAGGGTCAACCCTGCCCCTTTATATGTGTATTACCTCTTTTGAAGTGTGTCTGATCCCTGTGCGATATCGCACTGGCGGAAAGGAGGAGGACACAGTCACAAGCGCTTTTGCATCAAAGAGTTATAACAGCGCTTACGACGGCAACATAAACATTGCTGGTTGCGGTTTACCTTTCGGGGTAGCGCACAGGAGGACTTTTTGCCGACCGTTTTATAACTTTTGTGAAAAACGGCGGGGGCGCAGCGCAAGCGCCCTATAAAAAATGCGGGCTGATTCAACCTTTATCCCTGGCCGGGGGGCAGATAAATACCGGCCGCAACGGACCGGCCATGCGCCCGTCCGTAATAACAAAAAGGAGGTGTTGCGTCATGAGGGGCGGCATAGGGTATCAGATAACAGAGGTGTTCAACAAAAGCGGCATCTTCACGCCGGGCAGGTCAAAGCACGAAGCGAAGAGGGCGGCAAGGGAAGGCGGCGCCCGAACGTGGCACGAGATCGGCTCCAGGCTGTCCATCCATAGCTACAATACGGCTGAGGTATACAAGGACGTGTGGCATCGCATGGGCAGGTTCTGTAAAAAGAAGACGGGCCTCAGGGATATCGAGAAGCTGACCGGCGGCCATGTCCTGGAATACTGCCTTTCAAGGGTGGCGGACGGCATCGCATACGACTCTTTCGAGACGGAGGCGGCCGCGATCGGCAAGCTGCAGCTTGCGTTAAACCTGTACGCCGGGAAGTTCGAAACCGGCATGAGGTACGATTTTCATGACGCCCTCGAAAGGGCAAGGGCTGAAGCCCGGCAGGAACTGCGCAGAAACAAAAGGTCGAGGGCATACAATGACCCTGAGGCCGTGATAAGGGCCATCGAAAATGATGGACACAGGCTGGCCGCTCTTATCCAGTACGAGGGGGACGCAAGGATCTCGGAGGCGACACACATAAAGGAAAGTCAGCTGAAGGGGATGGCGAAGGACCCCCTTACTCTGGAGGAAAAAGGCCTGATCCACCTTGACTTCACAAAGGGGGGCAAGCCGAGGGACATCATGGTCTCTATCAAGACCTATCATCTGCTAGAAACTGCCATCCGCGATGGCGGCGGGCTGTTCAGGGTATCACAGCATGCTTATGTCAGGGCGGTCAAGAAGGCATGCGCCAAGGCCGGTGCGGCTTACCATGGACCCCACGGGTTCAGGTGGTCATATGTCCACAACAGGATGTCCGAGGCGATGAGGCATGGTTGTTCCTACGAACAGGCCCTGCTGTCGACGGCAAAGGAATTGGGCCATGAAAGGCCGGATATCACGCTGCACTACTGCTCCTGAACCGAATGAGGAGAACGGACTATTCTCATGGGAAGGCCGCTGATTTCACCTGTCAGCGGCCTTTTTTTAGCGTATCCCCCCTTTTTTTGCCCCTCCCGGAAACCACTTCGAAGGTTTTCCTGAATACCTGAAGTAATACTCCGGTAAAGAGCGCTTTTCGTCCATTCGGTGGATCAAGGCGCAAAATAAAAAAAAGGGGACGGAGCGACCCCGAGGGAGGTTTTCATGCATTACAGTAAACCTTTGGTTCCTGATTTGGATTGTAGTTCCAGCATTCAGCAGGCCCTCGACATGACGGTAGAATACCTGCGGAATGGGATCGGTATGCCGAAAGCAAGCGGAAAATGGATATTTCCGATTGCATACAGCAACTATGTGCACAACCCCCTAACCTTGGAAAGATACAAGGGGGTCATGGAAAGTTTTAAAAAAACCTCGCTGTCCGGCGTAGACCGCATAGGGGACATCGGCCCTGAACACGTAAAAGTTCACTTTTCGACCCTCGTGAAAAGAAGGGTGAGGAAGAAGACAATCTTGGTCAACTGCTCTGCGCTCACCAAGTTCTTTAACGCCCTGAACAGGACGGATTTGATCGATTACATCGATGGGAACAGGATTGAATGGGCAAGTCTTGCAAGGGTATCGGGGAAAACAATCCCATTCGCCGATCCTGCGAGGGTGATAAACGCCATTAATGGCGAGGTGTTTAAAGCCGCAGCAACCGTGCAGTATCTGGCCGGCACGCTGGTGTCGGATATCAGAAAAGTGGCTTCTCTTGCGCTGTCAAGCCCGCCGGGCACGAGAAAATTTTCTTTTGAGACAAAGGGGGGACGGATCAGGGCTCTGGATTTGTCGGGGCGAGAAGCGGCGCTTTACGCGATCATCAAGGCGTCTCGCATCATAGAGGAATACTTCATCACGGCGAACCCCGTCTGGCAGAATTTTAAGATGGCGTATACGAAGGCGGTCAGGAATGCGGCAGCCAAGACCAAGGAAATCTACTGTGGCACTCAATCTTTTGTGGCAAGCTATGCGGCCGAACGGTCCGATGAACTGTTCGAGGCCAGCCTGAAAGAGGATGAATTCTTTTAGAATGCCCCTGAGGATGGCGATCCTTTTGCTATGACGTTCTTTACGGCAGGTACCCCCGGATAGGATTTATGTCTTTACACTATTCAATTGACCAATAATACAACTATTAACAGTCTCATAATAGTCTCGTCATGCCGGACCTAATCCGGCATCCACAAAAGTAATAAATTCCGGCTCCCACCAGAATGACAACGTAAAGACAATAATGAGACTGTTAATAGTTGTGGACACAGTAATAAAACGATAGTCGTTTTTACCTGATATTACCTGGACAATTACGAATTACATAATAATATTTAATAAGTATTGGTATTGTTTTTCCAATAGGTGAGAGTGTAATATTAAAGAAATGGAAAAATACTATGGTCATATATTTTGTTAGATTTTACGGAGGTTAAGTTGCGCGTAAAAGAGGAATTCAAAAAATCTGGCTATTTTTGGCTTCCCTCAGCTCTACAGAAAAGGATACCCGGTACGCTTGTTATCACAGATGGCGGGAACATTGAGCTTGAAGTAGTTGGATTGTTCGATGAAAGCATGGAAGGATTAAATAGAGCTCTAAGTGGTAAGAATGAATTGGAAAGAATTATCGGGCATATTGAGAAGCATGGTTTGGTTACGCTAGATAATTGTTTCTATAAAAACACAAATATTTCTTCTGGTGGTATTTACAAAGCCTCTATTTATGTTAACAAGGCTTTCATTGGCGCCGCATACGACGATAAAGAAATTGCCTTGTTTAATAATTTTCGATTTTCTGTGGAATGCATCGATGAGTGGGTTGGGTTAAGCGGAATCATTGTTGAATATCAATATGAAAAGCGAACGGCATCGATAAAATACTTACCACCCGAAGAAGTATCGCTAAATCTCAATAATGGTATGAGGCTACTGATTACATTTTCATGGACCCTTCCTAGTTTTCCTAATATAAAAGAAGCAAAGATCACACAGAAGACGTATTTTAAGCTTGTATCCGAACGGGAACGCCCGCTAGACGAATTTATCTTAGCGGCTTATAAAATTACTACCCTCCTGTGCTTTGCCATCGATGAAACAGTCTGTATAGACCAAGTTTCAGCAACTTCTGAGGCAATTCGACAAGAGCTTGGTGACGGCAAAACAATGCCAGTTCCAATATCACTTTATTATGCAAGTCTACCTTTTACGAAAATTGAACCAAAAATTGTCTGGCATGAAATGTTATTTAGATTTGGGGAAATTCGAGAAAATGCTGAGCGCATAGTTAATAACTGGTTTGATGCTTATGATGTTATTGATCCGGCGTTAAATCTGTATTTTTCCACAAAGACAGGGGCGCACAAATACTTGGATGGCAAGTTCTTAGCGCTAGTTCAAGGACTTGAAACCTACCATCGTAGAACTTCAAATGAAAATTTAATGGATGAAGCTACTTTTGAAGAACTGACTGAAAAATTAATCAAGCAATGTCCAGAGAAAAACCAAGAGTGGCTATCTCGAAGACTACAGCACGGAAATGAAGTAAGCCTTGGCAGGAGAATAAAAAGCATCATCGAGCCATTTAAGGAATTTCTTGGAACAAGCGAGGAGCGAACAAAGTTAATAAAGACTATTGTAGATACAAGAAACTATCTAACTCATTACGACAAATCCTTAGAGTCTGTAGCTGCAAGTGAGAGAGGTTTATGGGTGCTCTGCCTCAAGATAGAAGCAATTTTTCAGCTTCATTTACTTCAGGTGTTGGGTTTTACACAAGAAGAGGTTAAGTCTGTTTTTGATAATAGCCATAAGTTACAGCAAAAACTAAAAAAAATATAGCAAGGTGGTCTCTATCGTGTTCGACACCTCGTTGTCAGTGCCATACAAAAAAATGTTTGTATTTTTCATTTCATATAGATAGAATGGTTTTAAAGGGGATCAAGCTTAGGAAACATGGGGTTATGGCTTGGGGTAAAGAGTAGTGCATGTGAACGATCCGATCCGGTTTTCTTCTTTCGTTGTGTTCTGATCGACATTTATCATCCTTCGTCCCGAAGCTTTTGACTCTCCGCTGATTTTTGGTAGGATTTAATGGATTTATTGCATTTTTTGAGTTTCTCATTATTCTTGCAGTTGCTATAAGACATGAGCCGCTTTGGTAAAGGAATGACTACTTGCAACGGAGAACAATTCGCATACCAAGTAAAATAAAATCTTTAAAGCCTATCATCGCTGGGAATGCTAAAATATTGATACTTGGCACCATGCCTAGTGAAATTGCGTTACAAAAAGGACAGTATTACGCAAATCCCAGGAATCAATTTTGGAAGATTCTTTACGATGTATTTGGAAAGAAAATAGAAGACCGCTACGAAAACAGAATTAAATTTATTAAAAAACATTGTATAGCACTTTGGGACGTACTGAAATCTTGCGACAGAGAGGGCAGCACTGATTCTAAAATAAAAAATGCGATTCCAAACAACTGCAAGGTATTGTACAAAAAAGGCCCAAACATAAAAACAATTATTTTTAACGGGAAAGAAGCTCAAACGTTATTCGATAAGCATTGCGAAAGATGTGAAAACCTTCAATATCATCGTTTGCCATCCACAAGTTCAGCCAACACTCGATTAACGTATGAAGAAAAACTGGAACAATGGATGATTATTAAGCAACTCACTTGCAAGCGAGAAAAGAGATCATGAAGGACGATAGAGCCCTTTCAGCAGGACAGATAATTGTAGGCCCGTTCTTCAACGAGCAGATGCGGATCGAGACGGTCTCTTGTGATGGTTCCGGCAGATGGACGCTTGGGCTTGTCGGGAAAGACTCGGAACGTTTCAGGAGGGTTACCCTTACGGAGAACGAACTTGCATCGATCACGATTATCCAGCAGGGTTTTACGTACGATGGTGATGGGGAGTTGCTTCGTCTTGGCCTCCAGGCATATTCGCTTGGCATCGCCTATGAGTTTGATCCATACTTCGGGCTTTCGATCTCCAGGGTTGACCCCCTTCCGCACCAGCTCGAAGCGGTATACGATTTTCTTCTCAAGCTTGCCCGCGTCCGTTTCCTCCTCGCCGATGATGCAGGGGCAGGCAAGACCATCATGGCCGGGCTTCTTATCCGTGAGCTGAAGCTGAGGGGCCTTGCTGAGAGGATCATCATCGTCTGTCCTGCGAATCTTGCCTTCCAATGGCAAAGAGAACTGAAAGAGAAGTTTGATGAACAATTTGTCGTCATGAGGGGACAGGACATTCGGGACCAGTTCGGCATGAACCAGTGGATGGAACAGAAACGCGTCATAACCTCCCTTGATCTCGCGAAGAGGACAGAGATACTGCCCGGCCTCCGTCAGGTGCCCTGGGACCTTGCGATCGTCGACGAAGCCCACCGCATGTCGGCATCAGATGAGACCCATAAAACCGCGCGATACCGCTTAGGGGAACTGCTCCGCGACACCTCTGACCACATCCTCTTGCTTACCGCAACACCGCACAAAGGCGATCCCATTAACTTCAGCCTCTTCCTTCAGCTCCTTGACGAAGATGCCTATGCCGACGTGAAATCAATTCGCGAAGCAATGGAACGACGCCGTGCCCCATTTTATCTCCGGCGTACAAAAGAGGCAATGGTCTATTTCCCGGAACCTCAACCGGACGGCTCTTGGATCGCAGAGAAGATATTTACCAAGCGTATCCCTCACACGGTGGATTTTGCGATAGACGGATCGGAGTTCGATCTCTACCGCGACATCACCCGTTTCGTAAAACAACAGAGCGCAAAGGCCGCCGCAAGAGGAGAAGACCCCAGGGCCCGTGCAATCGGTTTTCTCATGTCCCTCTACCAGAGACGGCTTGCCTCAAGCACCTATGCGATGAGGCACTCCCTTGAGAACCGCATACGTCGCCTCGAAGAAGGTCTGAAAAGGGCGCAGGAGTTGATCAAACAAGCTCCTCCGGACCTCCCCACCGAAGAAGAACTTGAGGAAATGGAGGAGACGGAACGGGACCGTCTCGAGCAGATCCTTGAGGCGATAACGCTCGCCGGCAACGAGGAACAGGTCAGGGAAGAGATCGACGAGCTGAAAGCCCTTGCGCGCCAGGCAAAAGAGGTAGAGGAATCAGGTACAGAGTCAAAGCTGTCCCGCCTGAAGGACCTTCTTCAGAGCGAAGGGTTTTATGACGACAAAGAGAAGAGGCTCCTGATCTTCACGGAATTCAAGGATACGCTTGAATATCTCGTAAACTGTATTACCTCCCTTGGATTCCGCGTAGGATTCATCCACGGCGGGATGAAATCTGGATCGCGCAACGACCCCGGCACGCGCCTCTTCGTGGAGCAGCAGTTCAAAGATGGCGACATACAGGTGCTTGTTGCTACAGAGGCGGCAGGCGAAGGCATAAACCTTCAGTGCTGCAACATCCTTTTTAATTACGACATACCCTGGAACCCGAACCGCCTTGAGCAGCGGATGGGCCGTATACACAGGTACGGGCAACGGAAGAACTGTCTCATCTTCAATTTTGTGGCGACGAATACCATCGAGGGGAGGGTCCTCCAGCGCCTTCTCGAAAAGCTACAGGAGATTCGTGACGCCCTTGACGATGATGCGGTCTTTAACGTTGTAGGCGAGATACTTCCCTCCGCCCGGATCGAAGGGGTTCTCCGTGAATACTATGCGGGGCAGCTTGGTGATGCCGACCTCGAGGAACGGCTGTTGAAGAATGTGAACGAACAGCAGTTCCGTGAGATATGCAGGAACGCCCTTGAGGGGCTTGCCACAAAGAAGCTGAACCTCGCGATGCTCATCGAAAGGCGCGCGAAGGCCCAGGAGAGGCGCGTTGTGCCGGAGACCATCGCTCGTTTCATAAAAGAGGCCGCAAAACACGCTCGCCTGAGCATTAAAGAGGTCCCGCGTCTGCCCCATACCTTTGAGCCCGGCAGGACACCCCATACCCTTAAACAGTATGAGGGCAGGGAAGACTGGAAGCTCCCATCACTGGCAAACAAATATCCGAGATGCTCAACGGACCGGACTATTGCAGAAGAACACAACCTCGAATGGATTACCCCCGGACATCCCCTGTTCGAGGCGCTGCGGCATCACGCCGGAGAGACCGCCATGGGATCGATCAATGCAGGCGCGTGCTTCTATTCTCTCCAGCATGACGAACCCGCAAGGATCGATTTTTACCGTGCCCGAGTGGTCGATGGTCTTGGTCAGGCGATTCACGAACGATTATTCGCCGTTGAGATCGGGGAGAACATGGAGCCCATCTTGAGGGGGCCTGATATGCTTGGGAATCTGATCCCTGCAACGGTCACAGAGGCCGTACCCCCCGTTGTAGCCCTCCCGGAGGTCTATGACTGGGTGAATGAGAACGCGTTCACGCCCTTCCTTGAAGAGGTGCGTAATGAGCGGGTTGCCGAGATCGACAGAATAGCAGAGCATATAGAGATTTCTCTCACAGAGCTCATTCAAAAGGCGGATGAAGAGATCGGCAAGGCGGCCATGGAGATAGAACAGAAAGCCCAGGGAGCTGAAGGCCGTTTTGCAATGGCGGAGGAGCGGCACGCAAGGCTCCTGGCAAGGAGAGAAAAACGTCGGGATGAATTACAGCGCCAGCGTTCTCTCACGCTTCAGGCATTAGAGAGGATCACAAGCATCGTCATTCTTTCCCATCCGCAGAAGGAAGCTCCGGATGTTCGCAGCCTGAGACCCGACCCCGAGACAGAGGCGACGGCAATGCGGGTAGTGATGGAGCATGAGGGTAGCCTTGGCCGCCAGGTCTTTGATGTCCACGAGAAGAACCTCGGCTATGATATAACAAGCCTCGACATCAATTCCGGTGAGCTCCGCCTGATTGAGGTCAAAGGAATCGGGGGTTCGACGGGAAGCATTTTGCTTACACCAAATGAGCGCCGAGTTGCCGAAGACCGCAGGGACTGCTATTGGCTCTATGTTGTCACTGACTGCAAGAGTGAACCAAAACTGCAGGAACCCATTAAGGACCCTGCACGGCTTGAATGGCACGAGGTTGTTAAAGTGGCCCATTACACGCTTTCGGTAAATGCCTTAACCCAGCCTATGGAAGTTCATGAACCCGCAAATCCTTATGGGGAAAATTCGTGAGAAAAATTTCTATTGACTCGGCAAATATGAGGGACTATAATATCACTAAGTTTGGATTAAGTATCTGCTCCCCGTTCGACACGCCGAAAGGACTCGAGCGGGGTTATTTATTTTAGGGGGGGATGATGCCGTTACAACCAAGTGTTCTCCGCACTATTTCGTTTATTGATGGCCAAAATCTTTTTTACGCAGTAAAAGAGGCATTTGGTTATTCTTTTCCAAATTATGACCCGCTTCTCTTGTCAAAAGCCGTTTGTAATCAATTAAACTGCACCTTACATGATGTCTACTTTTACACCGGCGTCCCAGATCCCCAAGATGACGCATTTTGGAATCATTTCTGGGCTGCTAAGCTCGCGCAAATGGGACGTACAGGGGTAAAGGTATATTCCAGGCCATTAAGATACCGAAACCAGACGGTGCGCCTATCGGACGGGTCCCCCTATACATTTCTTGTTGGCCAGGAAAAGGGCGTAGACGTTAGACTGGCACTTGACGTTGTGAGACTGGCTCGGAAAAATCTCTATGACATATGCGTAATATTTAGTCAGGATCAGGACTTAACGGAAGCCGTGGATGAAGTTAAACGGATAGCAGCCGAAACTGACAGATGGATTAAGGTCATATGCGCCTTTCCATACAGCCCTGCATCTAAGAATAAACGGGGGATTGATAAAACAGACTGGGTAAAGATAAATCGAACCGCATACGACCAGTGTATTGATAGGAGAGATTATCGACCGAAAACAGCTTGAAAGCTGTTAGAAAAAGAGAGTAATAACGTTAGAGGAAGGCAAACAAGAAAGTAACGATTACAGAAGACTAATTCCAACTTGAGTAGGAATAGCAATGCCGTGGGATGACAATTTACTACCTGAGCAAAGAATAGCCGCCGCTCACAGTGGAAATCATGCTCGACTTCTTGCCGGACCTGGGACAGGTAAGACGCTTACATTAACACGTCATATTTGTTTTCTTGTTGCCGAACAAGGAGTACCCGCTCATAGTATATTGGCAGTTACGTTTACGCGTGCAGCAGCGCGAGAACTACGGCAACGTGTTGAAAACGAGCTTGGAACAGAGAACTGCCCAAGAGTCTTTACATTGCATTCTTTTGCGTTACGACAGCTAATGCGGAATGCGAGACTCATCACTGAATTACCTCAACCTCTCCGGATTGCAGATGATTGGGAAGAACGAAGTGTCATCCTGGAGGACATCAAGCGATTGCTTAACCTCAGAAGGGTCAGTGATGCTCAAGGACTGCTCAATGAACTTTCGGCCGACTGGCAGACGCTTACGGCCGATGAAGCCGAATGGGATCGTCGCTTCCCGAACCCGGGGTTCCTTGGCGCGTGGCGAGAACATCGCCAGATATACGGGTATACACTTAGGGCTGAACTTGTATACCAACTGAAGAGGGTTCAGGAAACGCGCGGGGATTTCGAACTCGAGGGACCGATTGCCAATCTTCTTGTAGATGAGTACCAAGACTTAAACCGTTGTGACTTAGCTGTGATCCATGAAATTATGTCACGTGATGTTGAGCTGTTTGTTGCAGGTGACGACGATCAGAGTATCTACGGCTTCCGCAAGGCTCACCCAGAAGGTATCCGTCGTTTCCCATACGATTATGAGGGAGCAGAAGACATGTCATTGCAGATTTGCAAGCGGTGTGACAGGGACATTCTTGATATTAGCTTGTTCGTCGCTCGCCAGGACACGCGTCGGATCGAGAAGGCAATAAGATCAGAGCCAGAAAGGGGCGACGGTGAAGTCGCAATCCTCAGGTTCAACAACCAAACGATGGAAGCGCGTGGAATAGCGAGGCTTTGTTCGCATCTCATCGAGCGTCATAGTCTCGATCCCTCTGACATCCTTGTTTTGCTTAGATCCGATCACAATGGTGTGTTCTCAAGCCTCATTCGCGAGAAAATAGAGGAGACGGATATTCCTGTTTCAGCAACAACAGATACAGACAGTTCTTTGAATACCAATGATGGAAGAGTGCTTCTTGCTTATACACGACTTGCGATCAACCGCGAGGACTGCCTTTCGTGGCGAACCCTACTGCAGGTTTGGTGCCATGGGGTAGGGATGGGGGCAATTGATACTCTATATGATATGGCCCGAAGTTGCGGCCAAACCTTTGCTCAGGTCATTCTTGCCGTACACGAAGACGCTGAAATTCTACCCAGCAGTCATCGGTCACGTTTAAGTGATGCAATTAGACATGTGATCGATAAGGTAGAAGAGTTATTCCCCCCTGAATCGCTGGAAGAACGCGATAGAAGGGAGGATATCTTGGGCGTTGTCCAATCGGCAGCCGATGCTCTGATCCAGAACAATGCCTTGAGAGAATCTGTACTGTTGGAATTTAGACGTGTTGCTGGAGCAGTCGAAGTGAAGAGCGTTGAAGAGCTCGTTCGCATGATAGAGGTTGCGAGCGAGGATATTGAACAAGAACTTGAGGAAGGGAAAATCAATATCCTGACAATGCACCGGGCAAAGGGCCTAACGGCTCAGGCTGTAATTATTGCAGCGGCTGAAGATCAGTACCTTCCCGGAAGAGCACACGGGGGCGGAGTTGATGACGAACGTCGCCTTCTTTATGTTTCGTTGACTCGGGCAAAGCATCACCTATTTGTTACCTACTGTGATCAACGGACAGGACCACAGCAGTATACCGGCCGTGATAGCGGAAGAACTACTAGGTCACTTACGCGCTTTCTCACAGATTGTCCACACCGGCCTAAAGACGGAAGAACCTTCCTTAGAGTTCTTGCAGAGGAAACTGAATGATTCCTAAAGAATGCAAACGATTAGCTGAGGTGGATTTTCCGATTGCGGTGGTGTCGAAATATTCGGTAAAAGAAAAAGCTGTTAAGCATGGGCATCCATCAGGGTTACATTTATGGTGGGCAAGGAGGCCGCTTGCAGCGTGCCGTGCAATGTTGCTGGCGCTTCTGTGGCCTGATCCGTGCGACCCCAATTGTCCGAAAAAGTTTAAAGAGAAGGCAAGAGAGTTGCTTGCCTCCTTGCCGGGGAAAGTAGGGAAATCTGATAAGGACTTGAGAAGGGTACTCCTCAGGTTCATCGGTGATTTTGCAGATTGGGACCGTTCAGCAGATCCGGTGTATCTTGAAGTAAGCCGGGAGCTTGTCAAGGCTGCACATGGCGATGAACCGCCCCTTGTGGTTGATCCTTTTGCGGGCGGTGGTTCTATCCCACTGGAAGCTTTGCGCGTGGGATGCGATGCATTTGCAAGTGATCTCAATCCGGTTGCCCGTCTAATCCTCAAGGTGATGCTGGAGGACATACCAAGATATGGCAGGGAAAAGATAAAGGTAAAAAAGCAAAACGGGGAGGAAATTGAAGCTGATGGACTGGCCGAGGCATTAAGAATAGTTGGAAAAGAGATCAAGGAAGCAGCGGAAAAGGAATTGAAGGATTTCTACCCCGATGACCCAAATGGGGCAAAACCAATAGCATATTTGTGGGCACGGACTGTAAAATGCGAAGCCCCTAATTGCGGAGCAGAGATTCCCCTTATGCGTTCATTCTGGTTATCCAAGAAGGAAGGACGAAAGCGTGCATTGAGGTATCAAGTAAAAGGTGCAAAGGGAAAAGGAGAAAGCCCGGAAGCAGAATTTGAGATATTTGAACCGAAAAATGATAGAGAGGTGCCAGTTGGTACAGTAACAAGGGCAAAAGCCACATGCTTATGCTGCAATACAGTATTGCCCCCTGAGCGCGTAAGAGCTCAGCTTGTTGAAGAAAAAGGTGGGGCTGATGTGATTTTTGATGGGCAAGGGAATCGTATCGGCGGAGCAAGGCTGCTGGCGGTTGTTGCACTACAAATTGGTGAACAAGGGAGGCAATATAGGTTGTCCACAGCGAATGATTATAAAGCTGTGTGGAAAACACAGAAAAAACTGAAAGAAGTAACTGCTGAAAGAACTCTAAATGGATTGAACCCTATACCAAACGAACTCGTAGACAAATGGCATCATGATATAAACCGGTTGCCAATGTATGGAATGATGACTTGGGGGGATGCCTTCACGGCACGTCAGAAGCTCGCATTGTTTACAACATCTGGTTACCTAAGTTCCCGATTAAATGGTGAAGGAGGTTTGCTTGGTTTAGTGCTGGGAAGAGTGGTGGATTTTTGGGTAGCCTTGGCCAGATGGAAGGCAGATGCAGAATGTCCGGTGCAAGCTCTGGCTAGACAAGCACTCCCTATGGTTTGGGATTTTGCTGAGGCAAACCCATGGAGTCAATCTACTGGTTCCATTGCGAGTCAAGTCGCCCGTATGTCGGCTGCAATAGAGTCTGTGTGCATCAGTTATATTACTTCTTCTCAAGTGCAAATGTCAGATGCATGTGATTCACCACTACCAAATGAGAGTGCATCGGTATGGTTTACCGATCCTCCTTATTACGACGCAATAAGTTACGCGCATTGCTCTGATTTTTTTTATGTTTGGATGAAACGTATGCTACCTAACGGTTTATTGCCTAGGGATCCTCTAGACCTAAACAATATGCTTACGCCTAAAATGCGGGAAATCATAGTAGACAGCACAACAACAAAAGGACATGGTATAAGAACCCCTCGGTTCTATGAAACATCAATGGGACAAGCCTTTTCCGAAGGTAGGCGTGTGCTCGATCAAAACGGAGTTGGCTGCATCGTTTTTGCCCACAAGACAACAGAAGGCTGGGAAGCTCTTCTTTCTGGGATGATCAAGGGTGGGTGGACAATTACCGGTTCGTGGCCCATTGCAACAGAGATGAGCTCCCGTCTTCGAGCCATGGATTCCGCCGCTCTTGCCACCAGCATCCACCTTGTCTGTCGTCCTCGTCCAGAAGATGCTCCCGTTGGCGACTGGGGCGATGTGCTCCGAGAATTGCCACGACGAGTCGGCGACTGGATGGAACGGTTGCAGAAAGAGCATATTCGTGGCGCTGACCTCGTCTTTGCCTGCATCGGCCCGGCGCTGGAGATATTCAGCAGGTACTCAAGGGTCGAAACCGCCGACGGAAAAGAAGTAACGCTTGCACAGTATCTTGAAAAGGTATGGGAAGTGGTCGGCAGGACGGCTCTTGAAAATGTCCTTGGGTCTGCAGAGGCCGTTGCGAGGAATGGTATGGCAGGGGCATTGGAAGAAGATGCACGACTGACAGCACTTTTTCTCTGGACGCTGCAGAGCAGCAATGGTGAATCTGGGAATGTGAGAAAAGGTGAAAAAGAAGAGATCGAAGGCGATGATGATAACGAAGATGAGGAAGATGGGTCATCGAAAACAAAACCGAAAGGTTTCAGCCTCATCTTCGATGTAGCGCGACGTTTTGCCCAACCCCTCGGCATCCATCTGCCCGAATGGGAAGGGAGAATAATCGAGACGAAGAAGGGCATTGTACGTTTGCTCTCTGTTTCGGAGAGGGCAGAGCAGCTTTTCGGAAAAGAAGGGACGCGATCGGTTGCCGAACGTATAGAGCGAAGTCCAGATGTCCAGTTGCAGGGAATGCTTTTCCCCGAATATGAAGAGACCTTTGCACCGAGGGTAAGAGGCCGGAGGAAGACAACCACCGAGCGGATCAGCATCAATGTCTCTGAGGAAACCCTTAGCTCACGACGCGAGGCGACGACCCTTGACCGTGTCCATGCGGCAATGCTTCTTCAGTCAAGCGGACAGCCCAATGCTTTGAGAGCCCTGCTGAGAACTGAGCATGAGCGGGGAACAGATTTCATCCGCCTTGCAAACGCATTATCTGCATTGTACCCGAAGACAAGCGAGGAGAAGCGCCTCCTTGACGCCATGCTCCTCGCATATCCGAAATAAGTGAATGGAAAACTGTGGAGAAAAAGACAATATTTCAATTTGAAGCTCTTCCAGTAGGACGTGGAGATTCATTTCTGCTTTGCGATGGAGAAAGTGTTTTTCTATTTGATGGAGGACAATATTATCAACAAGTCGCTAATTTTCTAAAGGATCGTGCAATCACGACAATAAATACAATTATTTGTTCTCATAACGATAGTGACCATGCGAATGGAATAATCGGTGTTCTCGAATCAAGTATTTATGTCGAAGAGGTATGGATTCCGGGGACATGGTATGCCTTCATCGAATCTGCGGCACAATCCCATAGCTGGCATCAATATTTATTAAAAACAATAATGGATTCCCCAGCTTTATTGGAGAAATGGCAGCAATGTGATATCAATAAGTACAAAGAACCAAAATTTGGCAATAAAGACCACATCGATAATCCCAGCGTTAAAGACAGGGATATTGGCATGCTAATTGAAAATCTTAGTGAATCGATAGACGATGTAGAAAACCATGAGTTTTACATCTATACCTATCCTCAAATTATGTATAGCAAAATTACTCCTTTTGCTGACATGATACGTGCAGGAAACAGAATTATAAAAATCATTGAAAGGGCTTGGAATAAGGGATGCAACATCAGGTTTTTTGAATACGATCCTTCAAGAAGTTGCTGTGGAGCTAAAATTAACGGTACACAATTCATACCATTAAACTGTACAGAGGTTGCTAAAATTAAGACATATGGGTCTATTATCGATATTTTATGTTTAACTGTTGCAAATCAAGAATCACTGGTTTTCAGATATGATAGTAATCAGGATGGCTCGGTTCTTTTTACTGCTGATTCCAACCTGTCTTTCACAGCATCAAAAATAGTTTTTGAGAAACCTGCCATTGTTACAGCACCGCACCATGGGTCAATCGATAACGCCAGTGCTTATTCCAAGATACAAGGTGACATTACGTGGGTTCGATCTGACTGCAAAACAAAAAAGAGACCTTGCCAGGAATATGCTAGGCAGCCAAAAAGGTTTTGTACCCTTTGTAATCCAGCCAGCAATAGCAAACAACCAGTAAAGCTAAGCTGGCAAAAAGGGGTATGGAATGAAACAGATACACGACAATGCGCGTGCAAATAAATTAGGATTATGAGGAGGGGAATGTGGAACCGTGGTACAAGATAGCGAGACCGAGAAAGGAGGTGCGGGAAGGGCGGTCCTTTAATCCCGATGAATTTGCCATTGCGCTCGAACAGGTTGTCGCAGGAACTGCGCCCGAGGATTATTCCAAACCCGCCCAATTCTTTTCCCGCACATATTTCACGAAGGCCCTCAACGACCATGCAGGAATGGTCCTCCGCCGATTAACCGGCAAGACAGAGAACACCGCCCCTGTCCTTACATTGATCACGCAGTTTGGCGGTGGCAAGACTCACACCCTGGCAGCCCTCTACCACCTTGCAAAGAATGGGGAGAACTCGAAGGTATTTTCGGGAATTACCCCACTATTGAAAGAAGCAGGGCTTCCTTCGATCCCCGAGGCACGTGTCGCCGTCTTTGTAGGAAATGCATGGGACCCGAAGGACGACAGGGAAAACCCGTGGATCGACATGGCGCGACAGGTCGCAAACGACAGAGGAATCGCCGCACTCGGCAAGACCGCAAAGACAACGCCCCCCGGGACTGAGGCGATTGGCAAGCTGTTCAAGACGGCCAATGCGCCGGTGCTGCTCCTTTTTGACGAGGTCCTCAATTTCGTGAACCGCCACCGCAACATGGCAGACGCATTTTATGCCTTTCTCCAGAACCTTACCGTTGCAACAACAGGAACGACACAATGTGCCGCGGTCATAAGTTTGCCGAGAAGCCAGGTTGAAATGACAGTCTCTGACCTTGAATGGCAGGACCGGATCACGAAGGTGGTAAGGCGCGTCGCGAAGGACCTGATCGCAAATGACGAGACAGAGATCAGCGAGGTAGTGAGAAGGAGGCTATTCGAGGACCTCGGCAACGAGAAGGAGAGGGAGAAGATCGCCCGTGCCTATGCGAACTGGTGCTATGAGAGAAGGGCACAATTACCTTCTGAATGGACCGCCGTGGATACTGCAACGACCGAGGCAAAGGCAAAGGATTATCTCAAACAGAGGTTTGCGGCGTGCTATCCTTTTCATCCTGCAACCCTTTCCGTGTTCCAGAGGAAGTGGCAGGCCCTACCGCAGTACCAGCAGACGCGCGGGACGCTGGCGATGCTTGCTCAGTGGATATCTTGGGCATACCGTGAAGGGTTTACTAAAGCAAGGAGGGAACCCTTCATTACCCTCGGATCGGCACCCCTTGAGATCAATGAGTTTAAAAGCATTGTGCTGGGCCAGCTCGGGGAATCCCGCCTCATTACTGCAATCGATGCCGATATCGCAGGGGAACACTCACACGCACGCGCCCTCGATGCAGACACGAAGGGTCCGATGAAGGATATCCACCGCAGGGTAGCGACAGCAATCCTTTTTGAATCCTCAGGTGGTCAGATCGATAAGATTGCCCATCTCCCTGAACTGCGCTTCGCCCTCGGCGAGCCGGAGACCGATACGACGTCGATCGACAACGCTGCCTTTGCGCTGGAGACAAAGGCGTACTTTATCCGCAAGGTGGGCACCGACGGCTTCCAGATCAGGCACCAGGCAACCCTTAAAAAGGTCGTCAATGACCGGAAGGCATCACTTGACGAGGAATCTGAGATCAAGCCGGAGATGAAGCGGTACGTGAAGGAAGAGTTCGGCAAAAAGCTCATGGTGCCGGTGATCTATTTTCCTGATGAGAGTACGGCCATTCAGGATTCCCCAAGACTTACGCTTGTGGTAGGCGACCCGGAAACGGAATGGACCGGAAGCGGCGCGATCAGTGAAAAGATAGCAGAATGGATGAGACAGCGGGGGCAGTCGCCGAGATTGTACCCCGCCGCACTCATATGGTGTGTAAAGAAACCCGGGAGAGACCTGCGCGATAAGGTGGAGATGCTCCTCGCGTGGAAGCGCGTTGAAAGAGAGGTAGCGGAGGGGACCCTCGGTGCAGATTTCGACAAGGCAGATAGGGCGGATGTGCGTTCAAAGGCCGCCGATGCCGATGAGGCTGTGAAGGATGAGATATGGGGTGGATACCGCTATGTCATCATCGCAGACAGCAAGGAAAGGAACGGATTGAAGGTCATAGACCTTGGCGCCGGACATTCAAGCGGCAGTGAAAGCCTGTCAGGCAGAATAATTACCGCGTTGAAATCCCAGGGTTTGCTTAGCGAAAGCGTAGGCGCAGGCTATATTGACCGCAACTGGCCGCCCGCGCTGAAAGAGAGTGAGGCATGGCCGTTATCGGGTCTCCGTCAGAACTTTCTCAACGGCTCCCTCACGAGACTAATGGATGCGGATGCCACATTAAAAGAAAAGGTCGTCGAGTTTGTCTCAAAAGGAGAATTTGGACTTGCCTCAGGACAGAAGCCGGATGGAACATATGACAGACTGTGGTTCCGGGAACAAATATCCCGGGATGAAGTGGTATTTGAGAGCGGCGTTTTCCTCCTGAAAAAAGAAAAGGCAAAAGCCTTGGTAGAGGGAACTTCGCAGCCGCCCATTATTGGAACTGGGAAGGAAAGCCCACCTGTCAGTGAACCTGCCGGAAAGCCGGAAACAGAAGGCATGCCCATAGAACTTGGGACTTCCGCCACAAAGACCATCCGTCTATCCGGCAACATACCGCCTGAGATATGGAACCGGCTGGGGACAAAAATCCTTCCGAAGCTTCGTTCAGGAAGCGATCTCAAGATCGGTATCGATTTCAGCTTTGCAATTGGCAGTGACGTTGCGCAGAACATGGAGACAGATCTGAAGCAAATCCTCTCCGACCTCGGCCTGAGTAATAAAGTGAAGATTGAATAAATTTTAAGCTATTCAAAATAAGGACAATGGGATATGGGGGAGATTTTATGAGCGAGATAGATTCTGAGGTGCAGTTGGTCGAAGTAACAAAGGAGAACTTCCTTGAGTTTTTGAAAAAAGCACG